>ERZ773018.101-NODE-101-length-58963-cov-5.346286_pt1 | contig 58963 bp, 50 predicted proteins | sample MGYA00580840_ERZ773018 | MGnify/ENA primary metagenome ERZ773018 (study PRJEB29015, sample SAMEA2738125) | human oral metagenome | biome: human oral; feature: human-associated habitat; material: saliva | place: China | collected 2256 ... | reverse complement strand
GGGAACCACAATTCACAAACTTCGAAGCAGGTTTGGAAGAAACCATCAAGTGGTATACAGACAACCAAGACTGGTGGAAGGCTGAAAAAGAAGCTGTGGAAGCTAATTACGCTAAGACTCAAGAAGTGCTTAAATAATTGAAAAATCTATCACTTCCAAGCTAGTGATAGATTTTTCTGTTAAGAACTGTTAGGAGAGATGATGAATAGAAAAGAATGGATTGAATATTTTGAAGCGATTAATAATCGTAAGCCCACCATCCAGGAATGTCAGCAGGCCCTTTTAAATGGTGAATTTGTTATGGAAGGTAGACAAGCTATTTTTTCCAACAATGCAGGGTCTGTGGCTGGAGGAGCCATGCCTTTACCAAATCAAATGGTTAACCAACCTTATGCACAGCAAATGGTCTTTGTTAAGAAGAAAAAGTTTGGGAAGAAGACTTTTATTGGTTTGGGTATTGCTTTATTTCTTATTGTAGCAACAAGTCTTGGCCTCTTTTTGTTTTCTTCCAAAGGAACAAACTTGGGTGGCTTGTGGGTAAATGGTAACAATACCGCTCTTGTTTATGAGTTAAATGGAAAGAAGTCAAAACTTGTTGCAGGCCATAGGGAAGAAGAAATCAAAGAAATCTCTATTGGTCAGAAAGTAAGACAGAAGTTTGAAAAAAACTTAGAGGACGTCAGTGATTCAAAACTAAAAACGATTGCTGATTTTGACAAGAAATACCAATTACAGACCAAAGAGATCATCCTGGTAAAGACGGAAGTGTTTGGATACTATAATCTGATTCAGAAAGATGGGACAAACTTAGTTCTAGATTTATTCTTATCAGACCTCCACTACGGAACAAGAAGTACCAAAGATTTAAAAAAGACATGTCTTTTTCATAAGGCAGAGGTTCCAAAAGTTTTTGTTGGGCAATGGAAAAAATTTGATTCTGATGATGATTCAGAAGTAGAAGGGACTATCTCTGAAAATGGGGTTGTTACTACAGATTCTGATGGTAAAGATATCTTAATTGCTAAGCCTTTAAAAGAATATCTGGTGGATCAATCAGGCAGCGTAGATAATGGTAAGGTGCAAAAAGAGTTTGCTAAAATACAGAAGTCTCTTAAGTCACATGGTTATCATGCTAAGAGTGTTAATGACATCTACCACGATGCGAGCAAGTCATACTATTATGTCGTTGTGGATGGTGGTAAGCGCATTATTATCTTGGAGGATAGCTTCAACCTACTCTCTTATACAGGTTATATTGAAAGAGAAGACGTGAGCTAATCACGATATCTCTATTAGATAAGAAGTACTTAAATAATAGCCCAAAGTCTATCATTCCTATAGGGGATGATAGGCTTTTTTTACTTATAAATACCACATTAACTTATAACAGCGACACAATTAATTACATAAATGTTACAAAAATTACACAAAGTACTTGATTTTTGTAACAAAATAGATATAATAGACATATAGAAAAGAGGTTTATGAAAATGAAAAGAAAAGTTATCCGTGTTTGTTCCCTTGTTTTGTTGTCTGTAGCTGTTTCTACAGCATTTGTCGGATGTGGTTCTAAGTCAGAAAAAGACACTGCAGCATCATCTACAACGTCAACTTCTAAAGTAGTGAAGTCAAAAGCAGCTGAAAGAAAATCTGCTAAAAAGTCCAAGACAGAGAATTCAGCTTCAAAGGATTCTCAAGGTCAAGAAGAAGTGAGTGCTCCTGAAGCTAGCTCTTCAAAAAGTCAAGCCACAGCTGGAAATGATGCTCAAGCAGGAACAAGTAGCAGTGCTGTATCTGAGTCAAACAAGTCTAGTCAAGCAACAACTGATACTCAAAGCGACGCTCCTGTTCCAGCAGCATTAGTGGGAACTTGGACTGGTACGAGTCCTCAAGCAACAGACATTAGTTTTACAGTTGATGCTGATGGAAACATCACTTCAAAAGCTAATTTCAATGTCGATTACGAACCCTATCGTCAAAGCTCAACAACTGCAAAAGCTGTTCAAATTTCTGGTAATCTCTACGTTTGGGAGGGTGGTGATTTTTCAACCTTGCTTCCTGGTATTACTGGACTAGGGGGAGCTGGTTTTCAAGCTAAGCCTGGTTTTATTCTTGAAAATGGAACCTACACGCCAGTTCAATTCATTTCAGACTTGGGTCCAACCTTTGATTATAGCAACTACAATGCTTTCCCATTCTCATTAACAAAATAATAGGAAGAGGCTATCTGAAGAGGTAGCTTCTTTTTTGCCTCAACTCTTATCATTCATGGTCTCATTTCTGCTTAAAAAATGGTAGAATAGTTACATGCAAACAAAACCAACGTCAGCCTATGTGCATATTCCATTTTGCACACAAATTTGTTATTATTGTGACTTTTCCAAGGTCTTTATTAAAAATCAGCCCGTTGATGACTACCTACGGGCTTTGATTCGTGAGTGGGAGCTTTTAGATATCAAGGAGCTTCGAACCCTTTATATTGGTGGAGGGACCCCAACAGCTATTTCTGCGGAGCAATTGGACTACCTTTTAAGTCATCTTCAGAAAAACTTGGATTTGTCAAAGCTGGAGGAGTTTACCATTGAGGCCAATCCTGGGGATTTGACGGTTGATAAGATTGAAGTACTCAAAAAATCTGCTGTTAATCGGGTATCCCTAGGTGTTCAGACTTTTGATGACAAGCACTTGCGTCAAATTGGTCGCAGTCACAATCAAGCACAGATTTATGAAAGTATTGATAGCTTAAAGGCTGCTGGTTTCCATAATATTTCCATTGACCTCATTTATGCGCTACCTGGTCAAACCATGGATCAGGTCAAGGAAAATGTGAGAAAGGCACTGGAACTGGATATTCCACACCTAAGTCTCTACAGTTTGATCTTGGAACATCACACGGTCTTTATGAATAAGATGCGTCGGGGTAAGCTCAATCTGCCAACTGAGGATTTGGAAGCAGAGATGTTTGACTATATTATCCAAGAGTTGGAAAAGAATGGTTTTGAGCATTATGAGATTTCCAACTTTACCAAACCTGGGATGGAGAGTCGTCACAATCTCATGTACTGGAATAATGATGAGTATTATGGTGTGGGTGCTGGAGCCTCTGGTTATGTCAATGGTGTTCGTTATCGCAATAGAGGACCTATCCAGCATTACCTTAAGGCTATAGCTGAGGATGGTCATGCTAGACTTCACGAGGAGCATCTGACTAAGGCGGAGATGATGGAGGAGGAGTTCTTCCTTGGTTTGCGTAAAAAATCAGGTGTATCTATTAAACGTTTTGAAGAGAAGTTTGGCTTATCATTCGCGGATACTTATGGGGATATCGTGAAAAAACTACAGGAAGATGGGCTCTTGGTTAAGGATCCTGAGGTGGTTCGTATGACCAAACGAGGACTCTTTCTGGGAGATAGTGTCGCTGAGCAATTTATCTTGGAGGATTAAATGGGATTAAAATTTAGTATTCCTTATCAGATTCCGTTTTATGAGACGGATATCACGCATCAGGTGAAGTTACCACATTTATTGGCTTTTTCATTGCAAGTATCAGGTATGCAGTCAGAGTCTCTGGGAAATACGGATAAGGAAGTTTTTGATAAGTACGGTCTGGTTTGGATTGTGACAGACTATGCGATTGAGATTGACCGTTTGCCTCGTTACAATGAAAAAGTGACCATTACAACGGAAGCTATTTCCTATAATAAGATTTTCTGTTACCGTAATTTTTACATCACGGATGAGACTGATCAACAAATCATGCTCTTTAAGACTACTTTTGCTCTTATGGATTATGAAACGCGTAAGGTAGCCGAAGTGCCAGATGAGGTGGTAGCACCTTATGGGGCTGATAAGATTAAAAAGTTGCTTAGAGGGCCTCGTTATAAGGCTTTGGACAATCCAATTGAGACGCTTTATCGTGTGCGTTATTTTGACCTAGACATGAATGGCCATGTTAATAATAGCAAGTACTTGGAGTGGATGTTGGATGTTTTCGATTTGGACTTTTTGACCAAGTATACACCAGCCCATATTGACCTCAAGTATGTTAAGGAAATTCATCATGGATCAGAAATTTATTCAGGTTATGAGTTTGACCAAGAAAGTTTGAGCAGTCAACACCAGATTTGTGTGGATGGCAATATTCATGCTCAGGCTATTATCCAATGGAAAGAAATAGGAGACGAGTAGGATGACATATAAAGGTTATTTGATTGATTTAGATGGAACTATTTATAAGGGGAAGGACCGCATTCCTGAGGGAGAAGCCTTTGTTAAGGAGTTGCAGAAGCGTCAGATTCCCTATCTTTTTGTGACGAATAACAGTATGCGTACACCAGAGATGGTCCAAGAGCTTTTGCGTAATCAGTGCGAGTTGGAAACGCCTCTTGAGACCATTTACACAGCTACTTTGGCGACAGTTGACTACATGAACGACATGAATCGTGGCAAGACGGTTTATGTTATCGGTGAGACTGGGCTTAAATCTGCAATTGCGGAAGCGGGATATACGGTAGATGAGGAAAATCCTGCCTATGTTGTGGTGGGCTTGGATCGTGAAGTCACTTATGAAATGTTGGTAAAGGCAACTCTTGCTATCCACAAAGGGGCTATATTTATTGGAACTAACCCAGACTTGAATATCCCAACAGAACGTGGTCTTCTTCCAGGTGCTGGTTCCCTCTTGGCCCTTATTGAGGCGGCTACCCGTGTGAAACCAATCATTATTGGTAAGCCTAAAGCTATTATCATGAACAAGGCTCTTGAAATCCTTGGAACAGAACGTAGTCAAACGATTGTGGTTGGTGATAATTACTTGACCGATATTACAGCTGGTATTAAAAATGACTTTCCAACACTACTTGTGACAACTGGCTTCACCAAGGTGGAAGAGGTTGCAGGTCTACCTGTCAAACCAGACCACGTACTTGCTAGTCTATCGGAGTGGGATTTTGATGCGAACTAAGATTGAGGCTGTTCTGACTCCGATTTGGCTTTTGGCCCTGTCTATTCTGGTGACAATTTATCTGGCATGGGGCTTCTATTATTTTGATATTGATTGGATGCATCTTATGGACTATGTCATTATCGGAAAGAGGGAGCTTTGGCATAATTTCAATGTCCTCATGCAGTACTTGACCTTTCCTTGGGTTGGTCATCTGACCATGCCTGATTTTCCGTCATCAGAGAGTGGGCTAAAGCATTTTCATGATGTGAAGTGGCTCTTTCATTTGGTACAGGGGCTTGTTATTCTACTGGCTTATCCCGCAGCAACTTCTCTCTGGCGAAATGTGAAGAAGGGCACCTTTGGTCTTTATCGTAGGCTTTATATGAGTTTAGCTGTTTTACCAATCCTTATTGGAGTAGTGGGAGTTTTTCTCGGATTTGATGAGTTTTTTACGCTCTTTCATGAAGCCCTCTTTCCTGGAGATAGCAGTTGGCTCTTTAATCCAATCTTGGATCCGATTATCAATGTTTTACCAGAAGAGTATTTCCTTCAATGTTTTTTGATTTTCTTTATTATTTATGAGGGGTTGATGGTGAGTTTGACCTGGTTGACCCATAAGCAGCTTACAATGTATTTGAAAAAATAAGGAGTAGTTATGTCTATTCGTGATAACCATTTGCATACCCATCATTCCTATGATTCGGATGCGAACTTTACTGACTATTTGACACATTTTGATGGGGAGATTGTAACGACTGAGCATTACGATCTCTCTAATCCTTATACCAAACAGGATGATGTGCCAGACTACGAGGCTTATAGTCACGAAATCGAAAGTCTTAACCTCAAGTATGGCAATCGTATTAAACGTGGCATCGAGATTGGTTATTACCAGCCTAGAGAAAGCGATATTTTAGACTTTTTGGATGGTAAGGACTATGATCTCAAACTGCTTTCTGTTCACCATAATGGGGTCAATGATTATCTTGATGATGAGGTAGCTGATATGGACAAGGCAAGCATTATTCAAGAATATCTGGACAAGTTGGAGTATGCTATTGGTCGTGTGGACGCAGATGTTCTGGCCCATTTTGACTATGGTTTCCGCCTGTTTGATGTGACTGTTGATGAGCTAAAAGCCTATGAGGAGCAGCTCAAACGTATTTTCCAGAAAATGCTTGCTAATGATTTGGCTTTTGAGCTGAATGCAAAGAGTATGTATCTCTATCATCACGAAGATCTTTATCGTTATGCCTTGGGCCTTGTTAAGGATTTGGGATGTTGCAATTATTCTATCGGCTCTGATGGGCATAAGTTAGAACATTTCCGTCTGAACTTTGATAAGATTCAGGAGCTCTTGAGAGAATTTGATATTACTGAAGATATGATTATATAGCGAAGATGGCTTCAACTGAAGCTGTCTTTTTCTTAAGGAAAACTTAAAGGAAAAGCGTGGTTGTGGGATTTATAGAAGATTTTAAGCTTTGCTTGTTATGCTAATGTCAAGCAAAAGAAACTTATGGTTTCTATCTTATCTTTCAAAATTGGAGGCTTTCTATGAAATTTCTCAAAAGGCATGCCTATGCCTTAGTTTTTACCCTTTTTCTTATGGGGGCAAATGTCTACTCTCTCTTAAAGGTCTTTGTCATTCCCTCAGCAGTCTCAACGGTTTCAGCCAATACGACTAGCTCAAGCACATCTTCGTCGACAGCATCTATCAGCACTGGTAAGGTGACTAAGACGGATACAACTTACAAAGATGACAATATGGATATCAAAATCACGACGGGTAAAACCAGTGATACTACTTACTATGTGGCCGATATCAAGCTTTCAAGTGCGGATTACCTTAAAACGGCTTTGGCACAAAACACCTATGGCACCAATATTACTGACACCACTTCAAGTATTGCCCAGAAAAACAATGCTATCTTTGCCATAAATGGTGACTATTATGGGGCTAATCAGTCAGGTTATGTGATTAAGAATGGTCAAGTCTATCGTGATACTAATCGAAACAGTGATTACGAGGACCTTGCCGTTTACTCAGATGGTAGCTTCAAGACCTTTAAGGAAAGCGATACAACGGCTCAAAAATTGGTTGATTCAGGTGTGGTGAATACCTTTGCCTTTGGTCCAACCTTGGTTGAAAATGGCAAGGTAGCTGTATCAGAAAATGAAGAGGTTGGTCAAGCCATGGCTGACAATCCACGTACAGCCATCGGAGTTATCGAAGAAAGTGACGGCAGTGTGCACTATATTGTCATTGTCTCTGATGGTCGTACCAGTGAGTCGTCAGGGTTGACTCTTTATGAAATGGCAGAGTTGATGAAATCCTATGGTGTGACGACAGCCTATAACCTTGACGGTGGTGGCTCATCTACCATGTACTTCAATGGTCAAGTCATTAACAAGCCAACCACAAACGGAAACAAAATCTCAGAAAGGGCGGTGAGTGATATTGTTTACATCGGTTACTAAAAAATCAGCCAGCAAGCACTTTTTCACCTACATTGGTTTAACTATTTTTAGCCTAGTTTTTACTTTTGTCTATGAACGCTTTTCTTATGGTGAATCATCCATGTTTATGCGCATGATGTTCTTCGCACCATTGGCCGGAGCTTTGATTTATCTGCTAACAGGGATGGGAATGTCTTGGGTGAAGAATCATACCTCAAAACTTCTCTTTAATTCAGCCATCGCTGTTGTCGCTAGTGCTTGTTTAGTTAAAGGTATTGTTGAAGTCTCAGGCCGTACGACTAGCGTGGATATGCCCTATTGGTATGTTGCTGCAGTGCTACTTTGTTTGAGTATTATGACAGGATTTATCAGACCTAGAAAATTTGCCTAACCATGAGAGCTTGGAGCTGTGCTTCAGGCTTTTTGTCTTGCTTTGAAAAATTATTTAGGATAAATATACAAATTATAATATGAAGAAATGATTTCAATTTGGGAAATAGTACAAAGAAATTGTCATAAAAAATAACTGAGCAAGATTTTTTGTGATAGGAATTTAGATAGAACGAGATCTTCTGTAGTGATGAAAGTACTTGAAAAAAGTAGTGGTTTCCAGTTAAGCTATCACATTCAGAAGTCTCTTTTGGGATCCACTTGGTTTGTAAAAAGATACCGCATCAACTTTTTATTTATTTGAACTCAATTTCACAGCAGTTTGTTTTGGCTATTAAATATACAAGGATTTCAAGTTTTTATAAAAATATACAAAAAATGCTTGCTTTGTTCTGAATTTTTAGGTAAAATGAACTAAAATCTAAATCGTTGATAGAAAAAGTCAGATCGTTTCACAGAGAATGCGGGAAGCTGAGAACGCATGAGATCAAAGACGACACATTCTTGAGAGCGTATGCGAACTCTGGATGACAGTAGTGTACGACGGGTGGTTCCGTTAGAGACTGGGAGTTACAAGTGATACTTTGTGACTTCATGAGGAAGAGGGGGCGACCCCTGTTCGAATTAAGGTGGAACCACGTGCCAACGTCCTTGCAAAAGTTATTTTTGCGAGGACGTTTTTTGTTACACTTTTTTAGAGTGTGTAGCTAGCAGTACACTTGGTTAGAGTTGAACAGAAAGGATAAACTATGGAAATCAAGGGATTACGAAAGATTGAACCCTATGTAGCGGGTAGTCAGCCTGCTGAGAAAAATATCATTAAGTTGAATACTAATGAAAATGCTTATGGACCAAGTCCAGCAGTTCATCAAGCTTTAGCATCCTTTGATGCCCATCAGTTACGAAAGTATTCGACTTTGGATCAAGCAGCATTACGTCAGGCCTTATCTGAACAGTTAGGTGTTCCTGCCGATCAAGTGATTATTGGAAACGGGTCAGACGATATCCTGTCAATGGCTTTCCTAGCTTTCTTTAATAGCGAGGAAGAAGTTTTGTTTCCAGATTTGACCTATGGTTTCTACAAGGTTTGGGCAGATTTGTACCACATCCCTTTTAGAGAAGTGCCTTTGAGCTCTTCGTTTGAGATAACTACTCAAGATTATCTGGAGGAAAATGGTGGGATTGTCATAACCAATCCTAATGCGCCAACAGGTATTTATAAACCGCTCGATCAAATTGAGGAGATTGTAAAGGCCAACCAGTCGGTAGTTGTGATTATTGACGAAGCCTATATTAACTTTGGTGGGGAGACGGCCTTACCGCTCCTAGAAAAGTATGACAATGTGTTTATCACTAGGACCTTTTCTAAGGATGCCTCCCTTGCTGGTCTGCGTGTCGGTTACGGCATAGGAAGTCCTAAACTAATGGCTGTCATCAATGCTGTCAAGAATTCAGTCAACCCCTATAATGTGGATAGCATTGCGGAAGTCTTGGCGACTGCAGCGGTTAAGTTCTGGGACTACTATGAGGATACTTGCGCAAAGATTATGGCAACACGTGACTGGTTTAGCCAAGAATTGCAGGCGATTGGTTTTGATATCCTACCTTCAAAAACCAATTTTGTTTTGGTCAAACCTCACGGAGTGACTGCAGGTCAATTGTTTGACTACCTCCAAAGTAAGAAAATTTATGTCCGTTATTTTCCAAAAGTGGAGCGTATTTCAGACAGACTACGCATTTCTATTGGGACACAGGATGAGATGGAGCGCGTATTAATGACAATACAGGAGTTACAAGCATGAAAAAAACGACATTAGCCTTAGGAATGCACGATAAACTTTTCAAACGTGCCCGTACCATGTATCAGATTGAACACCGTATCTGTGACTTGTTGATGACAAAGGGCTTTCTTCGGATTGAGACACCAACCTTAGAGCATTTCGAAGTCTTTAGTGATCTTGTGGACAATGGAAACTATAATTTCTTTGACAAAAATGGAGAGCTTGTTAGTTTACGTCCTGATATTACTAGCCAAATTGGGCGTGTGATTGCTTCGACTCAAGTTCATACACCGATTAAATTTTCTTACTCTGGAAAAGTCTTTAACTACAATGAGGAGATGCGTGGCTTGTCCAATGAGCATACGCAGGCTGGTGTGGAAATCATTGGTTTTCCAGTTCATCAGGCATTGGAAGAAGCAATAGCTTCTGCTAAAGAGGCTCTAGACGCTGCAGGGGTCAAAAATTACAAGTTTGAATTTTCACATGCCCGCCTCCTACAACTCATTTTTGAAGAATTAAACCTTCCAGCTGTAAAAGAAGCAGAGTTGGCGGCCTATATCCGTGATAAATCGATCACCGGTCTTAAGGAGTTCACCAAAGAAAATCCAAGTCAATATGACAAGGTCTTGGAGCAGTTACCCTTCTTGTTTGGTGAGACAAATGCTGTCCTGACCAAGGCTAGACAGTTAACGGACAGTGAAGCCTTTTTGACGGCCTTGGATAGTTTGGAAGTTTTAACTAATCGTTTATCAGATAGTCTCCCAGAGACGACGCTTGATTTGGCTCAATTGCCAGCAGTGCCTTATTACACGGGCATGATGTTTAAGGTCTTCGGTGACAAGGTACCAGATGCCTTTGTATCAGGTGGCCGTTACGATAAACTATTTGAACGCTTTGGAGCTACCGAGCTAACAGCGGTTGGCTGGGCCATTGATATCGACTCAGTTTATCAAGCAGTACATGACGATGTGGAATTTGGAGGTGACTTGGATGACTAGCAATCAAATCACAATTGCCTTGACCAAGGGACGTATTGAGAAAGATACGGTTAAATTACTGGAAAAAGCTGGCTTTGATATGTCTTTCATGGCCGATAAGGGACGTAATTTGATTTTCGAGAGTCCTGACAACCGGTTCCGTTTTCTCTTGGTCAAAGCTCCAGATGTGACTACCTATGTTAGACACGGTGTCGCAGATATTGGGATTGTCGGTAAGGATGTTTTGGTCGAACATCCGACAGGCTATTTAGAAATGTTAGACCTTAATTTTGGTCTTTGTAAATTCTCCGTAGCATCAACAGAAGACTATAATCCTGATGACCATAAGCGTAAACGTATTGCGACCAAGTATCCAACCATTGCGACGGATTATTTTAATCAAAAGGGTGAGGATGTTGAGATCATTTCGATTCAAGGGAGCGTTGAGATTGCCCCCGTCATTGGTCTAGCAGATGCCATTGTCGATATTGTGGAAACAGGGAATACCCTTGTTGCAAATGGCCTAAAAGTTTATGAAGATATTTGCCGTATTTCAGTACGAATGATTGTGAACAAGGCTTCTTTGAAAAATAACAAGGAAGTCCTGCCATTCATTCGTAAAATTGAATCACTTGTAGGGAACGAGGAGGTACCGTTCGAATGAAACGATTAACTGGAACAAATAAAGAAATTGCTGAGCTTCTTTATCAGGAGCAATTGGAACTTTCAAAAGAAAATAGAGACGTTGAAAGCACGGTTCAAGCTATTATTGAGGATGTCAAAAAACGAGGAGATGAGGCCCTTCGTGACTATTCATCTAAATTTGATAAGGTTGACTTGACTGATTTTGAGGTTGGACAGGATTTGATTGATCAAGCCTTTAAAGAGATTGATCCAGAGGTTTACCAAGCCCTAGTTAATGCCAAAGAAAACATTGAATCTTACCACAAGCATCAGTTGGAGGCTGGTTTTGAGGACCAACCAAGTGAGGGTGTTATTCGTGGTCAATTGATTCGTCCCATCAATCGTGTAGGTGTTTATGTGCCTGGAGGAACTGCGGCTTATCCATCATCAGTTCTTATGAATGTCATCCCTGCTAAAATTGCTGGGGTTAAAGAGATTATTATGATTACGCCGCCACAAGAACACTTTGTTCCTGCAATTCTAGTAGCCGCAAAATTGGCTGGTGTGGATAGCATTTATCAAGTTGGTGGGGCTCAAGGGGTTGCAGCCTTGGCTTTTGGTACAGAAACAATTCCAAAGGTTGACAAGATTACAGGTCCCGGAAATATTTTCGTGGCGACTGCTAAGAAGCAAGTTTACGGTATTGTCGGTATTGATATGATTGCAGGACCATCAGAAATCGGTGTTATTGCTGATAGTAGCGCTAATCCAACCTATGTGGCAGCCGATCTTTTGTCTCAAGCAGAGCACGATACACGTGCACGCGCCATTTTGGTAACAGATTCTCAAGCCTTGGCTGATGCAGTTGAAAGTGAGATTGAACGTCAACTCAAGCTTTTGCCACGTGAGGCGATTGCTCGTCCATCTATCGAAAATAACGGCCGAATTATTATTGCTAATGATACAGATGCTATGTTTGAACTCATGAACTTGGTTGCGCCAGAACATTTGGAAATTGCTATGGACAACGCCTATGATTATCTAGAAAAAGTGGAGAATGCTGGTTCCGTCTTTCTTGGTCACTTTACCAGTGAACCAATTGGTGACTACTATGCTGGTGCCAATCACGTTCTTCCAACGACAGCAACCAGCCGATTTTCATCAGCTTTAGGTGTGCACGATTTTGTCAAACGTATCCAATATACGCAGTATGACAAAGCAGCAGTCAATAAGGCTCAACACGATATCACAACCTTGGCTTACGCGGAAGGTTTGCAGGCCCACGCTAAGGCTATTGAAGTCAGAAACGACAATAATTGAGAGAGTAGAGGAAGAAGTTATGAGACAAGCAGAAATTGAACGTAATACCTTTGAAACCAAAATTAAGTTAAGCCTCAATTTGGATGCTCAAGAACCAGTAGACATTCAAACAGGTGTCGGATTTTTTGACCACATGTTGACCTTATTTGCCCGTCATGGCCGTATGTCTTTGGTGGTGAAGGCTGATGGTGACCTTTGGGTTGATAGTCACCACACTGTTGAAGATGTCGGTATTGTCCTTGGGCAAGCTCTTAAAGAGGCCTTGGGCGATAAAGCAGGTATCAACCGTTATGGAACGGCTTTTGTACCTATGGATGAAACCCTTGGAATGGCAAGTTTAGACTTGTCTGGACGTAGCTACTTGGTCTTTGATGCTAGTTTTGATAATCCAAAATTGGGTAATTTTGACACAGAACTGGTTGAAGAATTTTTCCAAGCCTTGGCCTTTAATGTTCAAATGAATCTCCACCTCAAGATTCTCCACGGAAAAAACAATCACCACAAGTCAGAAAGTCTCTTCAAGGCAACAGGACGTGCCTTGCGTGAGGCTATCACAGTCAATCCTGACATTCACGGTGTAAACTCGACAAAGGGGATGCTATGATTATCGTCATTGATTACGATGCGGGGAATACCGCCAATGTTCTGCGTGCCCTTGAAAAGATTGGTGTGACTGCAGAATTGTCTGCCGATAAAGAAAAAATCCTAGCTGCAGATGGTTTGATTTTACCTGGTGTGGGTGCTTATCCAACAGCCATGGCAGAGCTTGAGCGAAGAGGCTTGGTAGCTGTTATCAAAGAGGCCGTCGCACAGGGAGTTCCTCTTTTAGGAATTTGCCTAGGCATGCAGATTTTAACGGAAAAAGGACTGGAACATGAGGAAACAAATGGTCTTGGTTTTATTCCAGGTGTTTGCCGTGCTATTCCAGCCAGCAAGGAGCAGCCTGTCCCACATATGGGGTGGAATGATTTGGCTGTTAAGCAAGCTAGCCCTTTGACAGATGGTTTAGACGGCCAAGCTGTCTACTTCGTTCACAGTTATTTCACGGATGTCCCTAGCCAATATATTGATGTTACCGCAGATTATAGTATTGAGGTGCCAGCCATGATTCATAAAGACCATGTTTATGGTGCCCAATTTCATCCTGAAAAATCAGGTGATATTGGTTTAGGTATTATTGAACAATTTGTAGGTTTATGCAAAGCCTAAAAGCTCTTGAGAGCAAAGTTTTTCACTTAGAAAGGATGGTAGGGGAGATGCAAATTCTACCAGCAATTGATATAAAGGATGGACAGGCTGTTCGTCTCTTCAAAGGAGATTTCAACCAACAAACCGTTGTCAATCCAGATGTTATTGAACAAGCGAAGACCTTTAAGGATGCGGGCATTCAATTTATTCACGTCGTCGACTTGGACGGTGCCCTTGATGGTCGTGCCACTAACCGTGACTTGATTGCAGAGGTCAAGAAGGTTTCTGGACTTGGCATCGAAGTTGGTGGCGGTATCCGTACCTTGGAGCAGATTCGAGACTATTTGGCAGTTGGCATCGACCGTATCATTATCGGTTCAATGGCCGTTAAAAATCCTGACTTCGTTCGAGCAGCTTTAGAGGAATTTGGTGCCGATAAGATTGTCGTGGGTATTGATGCCAAGGCAGGTCTTGTCGCTACCGAAGGCTGGTTGGAAACCAGCAATGTGGATTATATTACCTTGGCCAAGGAAATGGAAAAGATGGGCGTAACCCTCTTTGTCTATACTGATGTTGATCGAGATGGCACACTGACAGGACCCAATCTTGATCACTACAAACGTTTGGTATCTGAACTCACAACCGCCAAAGTCATCGCTTCCGGTGGGATTGCGGAAGTAGCCGACTTAGATCATCTACAAGAGATTGGTGTGGCAGGAACCATTGTCGGTAAAGCTTACTATAACGGCAATATCACATTAAACCAACTCAAGTCTTTCGGAGGTTAATATGCTTAAAAAACGTATTATTCCTTGTTTGGATGTCAAGGATGGTCGTGTCGTCAAGGGAGTCAATTTTGTGAATCTGACAGATGTTGGTGATCCTGTTGATTCTGCACGTGCTTACTATGAGGCTGGCTGTGATGAACTCGTTTTCCTAGATATCACAGCGACTTCAGACAATCGTGAAACAACGGTTGACATGGTGCGACGCGTTGCCGATCAGGTCTTTATCCCCTTCACAGTTGGTGGTGGTATCCGTTCAGTTGAAGACATGAATAAGATGCTTAAAGCTGGTGCTGACAAGGTTGCGGTCAATTCCTCAGCTCTTGCCAACCCGCAACTAATCGCTGATTGTGCCCAAAAATTTGGGAACCAGTGTGTAGTGGCTGCGATTGATGCCAAAAAGATGGCTGATGGGAGCTGGCATGTCTTTGTGGCGGGTGGCCGTAAGGATACAGGTAGGGACCTCATCCAATGGGCTCAAGAAGTCGTCGCCTTGGGGGCTGGAGAAATTCTCTTAACCAGCATGGACAAGGACGGCACTAAGTCTGGTTTTGATTTGGAAATGCTAAATCGTGTGGCGGAAGTCGTCGATGTTCCTATCATTGCCTCTGGTGGCGCGGGAAATATCGAGGATATTGTAGAAGTCTTTGAAAAGACAACAGCAACTGGTGCACTGGCAGCCTCTATCTTCCACTTTGGTGAGGTAAATATAGGCGAAACCAAACAAGTCTTGGCAAATGCAGGAATTGAGGTGAGACGATGACAGAGGTTAAACTTGATTTTGACAAACAAGGCGGACTTGTACCAGTCATTGTGACCGATTTCAAGACGGGGCAGGTGCTCATGTTGGCCTATATGAATGAGGTGTCCTATCAGTTGACCCTAGAGACCAAACAAATGCATTACTGGAGCCGTTCTAGAAATGAGCTTTGGCATAAGGGAGCCACATCTGGTCATTTCCAACATGTTAAAAGCATCAAGACTGACTGTGATCAGGACACCTTGCTTATCGCCGTGGAACAAGAAGGAGCAGCCTGTCATACAGGAGCCTACAGCTGTTTCTTTACGGAAATTTATGATGATAATCAAGACAGATAGGAGTAGCTATGTTAGAAACACTTTATAAGGAAGCCTTAGATCGTAAAAAGAATCCCAAAGAAGGGTCTTATACCAATTACCTTTTTGGCAAGGGACTAGACAAGATTCTTAAAAAGGTTGGCGAAGAAGCGACAGAAGTTGTGATTGGGGCCAAAAATGCTGATAAAGAAGAAATTGCCAACGAGACAGCAGACGTCCTCTATCACCTAGCAGTCATGCTCGTTGAAACAGGGGTCAGCCCTGAAGACGTTGAAGCCGTACTTAAAGCCCGTCAAGGCAAGCAAAGCAATGTCCATGACCGAAAAGAAGTAACAGATTATTGAGGATTATCTCAACCGATTTGAACTAAGATGAAAAGCCTGAAGTGATGATTCAGGCTTTTTTGCTAGAGGAATTCTAATCTTTTGTCCCTCTAACTACCATAAGAAAGCGCTTTAAAATGCTATAATAGGAGTGAAGAAAGCCCGTTTTATTTGAAAGGTTTGGTGTGCTTATTTTTACAAATCATTGAGGAAAGGAAGGATGTCCTATGAAGAAAAATACTCCTAATATCTTAAAGTTTTCTCGCTTAGCTATTCTCCTCCTCTGTTCTATTCTTTTAGTTCGTTGCACAGTGATACTTCCAATTACTTACTCAAAAGCCAGGGAAAAAACGCAAAAAATCTTGGCTCATAATGGTTTTAAGGGAAAGGTCAAAGTTCAGCATATCAAAAAGATAATTCTAGATTCAGATGGTATTTATGTCGATTATACCTATTCAGAGGAAACCTACGATAATCAAACTATATCATTAGATTCACAAATTACTTTTAACCTGGACTGGACAGTTAATGGTGAAGAATATAAGACCCCTGGTCGTTACTGGGAAAGCTACTTACAACAAAAATCTGTAAAAAAAGAAGAGCAGAAACTCTTTAAGGAGCTTAAGAAGCAATCTTTAGGCCTTGATATCGAAGATTTCTCCTTCAGAGATAATACACTGATAGATCAAGAGGCTGATAATCGTCAAAATCATTTAGCTGAAGAAAACCGTAAAAATGGGAATCATGATTTTTATGGGTATTATCAAATCCCCTACCAAACAATGATTGATGAACACCTTGTCACTATGAAAATAAAAGTACATGATTCAAAAAATATTAGCAAGAAAGATTTAGAAGAGGCAGCTACTAAACTGGATGCTAGCAAGTTTCCAAACGGAGAGTACGAATTTTATTATTTCACAACTGATAAAGAAAATTCCGCTTATTATGACAATTCCGGATACATTGGCTATACCTTTAACATACAAGATGGTAAGGTTATCCAAGATGACGATGATTAGCAGATATTTTGCTTTCTGTCGATAATCACGCACTCCATACTGGCTGCATGGAAGTATAGGCTATAGCTAAGTGAAAAGGTTAACCTCAAAACATGCAAAAACATCTCCAAAAACTAGTTGGAGATGTTTTTTTGTCTTACAAATTCTTTTTCTTTTTAGCTTTTTTGGTTAGGGCAAGGTCACAATTTTCAATGCTTGAGATAAGGTGATTAGTCAATTGGAAGTCATCCACTTGGGGATTCAAGTCCACTTCGTAGACCAGTTGCATGGTCTCACCCCCATCTGTGGTGTTAAGGGAAATCAGGTCGCATTCGCTTGTGAAATTGAGCAAGGCTTTAGTGATTTTTTGGTCAATCAAGTCTTGGTAAGGGATGTTAATGGTCAGGAGCCTACGACGTTGGTTGTCGGTACGACTTTGACGATTTTCCAAAAGAAGCCAAACAGCCAAAAGGAAGATGGTAAAGAGGACAGCCAGTAAGAGATAGCCTGTCCCAGATGCCAGACCAATAATCATGGCCATAAAGACAGCAATCAGCTCTCTGGAACCACTGGTAGCTGAACGAAAACGAATGAGACTAAAGGTCCCAGCCACGGCAATAGAGGTTCCCAAACTCCCATTGACAAGGAAGATAACCAGGGTCATCAAACATGGAAGTAGGGTCAAACTAATGACAAATTCTCTGGTGTAGAGGGTTCGGTACTTATAAGTCCAGGTCAAAGCCAAACCTAAAACAAGGCTGACCAGTAAGGCCAGCATGAGTTGAAGAGGACTAGCGGTTGCGGTCGCATCATTAAAGATAGAATTGAAAAGATTAGACATAGGCGGCAGCTCCTTTTTCTTGTGCTGGACGTGGTCCGTAGTCTAGCCCTTGAGATTTATGGTAGGCGCAGCTGTATTTTGAGAATTTCTGCTCTTCCAAACCATGTTTATCTAAGATAGCTTGAAGCCAGTCAGGCTTTTTGCCAGGTGCCTTGATTTCCATGATAATCGTATCTTCATCAAGAAGGGGAAAACCATGATTTCCCTTAAAGAGACTGACGTCTTCATCACGGTAAGTCAGATTTTGGTCAAGGGTAACACGAACTTTATTGTAGGCATAGCCTTCGATAGTCTCTTTTTCTTTCATTGAAAAACGGTCGTAGTAGATATACATACGAGGTTTGAGTCCCTCATCATATCGTTGACGTAAGTGGTGGATATCCTGTAAGAGCTGGCGGTCAGTGATTTGACCATGATTCTTACCATCTGTCATCAAGTTAGTGATGGCAAGCGGTGTTGAAACGAGACGAAACTTATGACCGATTCCTTCATCATCTTTGGCTTTAACCTCTAAAAAGACCTTACTATCAATTTTGGGATTGGCTAGGTAGGTACGCATGCGGATTTTCTCTTGACGGTGATTACCATCTAAGGCATCTTGGATGACGTCAAAATTATCCGTATCAAAGTAAATATTTGAAATGGTAGAAGTCGGATAATCGTCCTCCACTAAATACTCCTTAAGATCAGCGAGTAGGTCTTCAAGATTGTCCTTTGAGACCACATATTTTGTTTCAATACGTTTAAAACGTGTTTCCAATTGTTTAACCATGAAAAACTCCTTTTTAGATAAGATACAAAGCCGTAAAGCAACTCCCAGGAAAATAGGGAATCTGTTGCAGGAACATCTATTTTCAAACAGTCGACTTATTGTTTTAATTCTTTTTTTATAGTAGAAAAGTTGAGAGCAAATGTATTATTTCTATAAAGCACTTACTTGCTCGCCTATTAGTCTATGGGACTTTTCTGAAAGTTTTCCTAAGCTAAACTTTCACCAAACTTAACTTAAGATAAGTTTTAGTTAACCTTTAGAATTGTTTTAGGTAAGTCCCGTAAACTGTAATCATCCAAACGAACCCGAGAGGAAAAAATATGAAATCAAAAAAACTAAAAAAATGGACGACTTTATTGACCTGTGCGACTGCTCTAACAGTCATGACAGCTTGTAGCCAATCAAGCAGTCAGTCAACTGGGACGACGTCAAGCACTACATCAAAAACAAGTGCAGTAACAGTAACGACCAGTAAGAAAACAAATAAGAACAACAGCAACTATTTTACTTCTAAAGATTCTGATACCTCTTATAATGAAAGCTCAGCTACTAAGATTAAGTTATCAGGCTCATCTGCGGATGTTTCAGGTGATGGTGCAGCCCTATCAGGTTCAACCGTAACCATCTCCAAAGCTGGGACCTACGTCATTTCAGGAAAATCCGACGGTGTGCAAATCAAGGTAGACGCTGGTGATTCAGACGATGTCCATATTGTTTTAGATGGCGTTACCATGACAAATACAAATGCAGCAATCAACGCCACAAAAGCTGGTCATGTCTATCTGACACTTAAAGATGGCACTACAAACACACTTTCTGATTCAAGTTCTAATAGTGATGAAGATGCGGATGCTGTGATTTTCTCTAAAGGAGATTTGACCATTAATGGTTCAGGTACTCTAAACATTGATGCCAAGAAAAACAACGGTATTAAAGCCAATGACAGCCTTCATATGACTGGCGGTACCTATAAGATTTCCTCAGTCGGTGATGCCTTCAATGTCAATGATGAACTCAACATCACAGGAACAACTATGACCATTGAGGCTGAAGAAGATGCTGTTAAGGTCAACAATGATGACGACACCTCAGCAGGTACCATGTATCTGTCTGACAATACCATGACCATTAAGGCCGGTGATGACGGTATTCATGCCTCTGGTGACCTGATTATTGATAGTGGTACTTACAAGGTTGAAAAATCAACTGAAGGTATCGAAGGTAAATCTGTGACCATCAATGGTGGAAACATCGATGTCTATGCAACGGATGATGGTGTCAATGCGGCCAATGCTAATGCCAGTCAAAGTGAGATTTTCTTCAAGATGACCGGTGGAACCCTAAATGTTGAGGTTGGCGAGGGCGATACCGACCCAATCGATTCTAACGGCGATATTATTGTATCGGGTGGAACAATCAATTTGACTGGTCAGTCTGGCTTTGACTTTGATGGTTCAGCGACCTATACCGGTGGTGACATTACTATTAATGGTGAGAAACAAACTAAGATTGAGAACTCAATGCCTGGTGGCGGAGGCCCTCAAGGTGGCGGTGGTCCCCAAGGTGGTGGACAACCAGGTGGCTTTGGAGGAGGTCACTAAAGAGTCATAGGATGAAACAGAAAGGAAGTGCCTATGTATATTATTATTCCAGCTTATGAACCAGACAAACGCCTGATTCAGGTGGTTCAAGATATTACCATAAAACTCCCTAAAGCCCGTATTATTGTTGTTAATGATGGGAGTGGCCCAGGCTATAACGACTATTACGACGAAACGGCTTTTATTGGAGCGACTGTCCTTACCCATCCTATCAATAAAGGAAAAGGAGCTGCTCTCAAAACTGCCTTTGCTCACATTCAAGAAGAAGTAGTCAGTCAGCACCTTTCGGCTCAACCTATTGTCACAGTTGACAGTGACGGTCAGCATCTGATTAAAGATATTGTCCGTGTGGCCAAGGTCACCGAGGAAAATCCAAGTCATCTTGTCTTGGGTGCGCGTGCCTTTGTTGGTAAGGTACCAGCACGTAGCCGCTTTGGGAATAAGGTGACTGCTGGACTTTTCCGTCTAGTAACTGGCCAAAAGGTGACAGATACTCAGACAGGGCTTCGAGGCATGTCAACCGACCTGATTCCATGGCTTCTTAATCTGGATGGCAATCGTTTCGAGTACGAGTTTAATATGTTGCTTGAAGCCAAAAAGTCAGGCCACCAAATCTCTGAAATCCCTATCGAAACCGTTTATCTGGAGGAAAATAAAAGTTCGCACTTTCGCCCCATTCGTGATTCCATCCGTATTTACAGCCCTTTTTTAAAGTTCTCTGGCACGGCCGTCTTGGCCTCAGTCATTGATGCAACAGCCTTATTTGTGCTCTTTGCCTTGACGAAGAATCTGCTCCTTTCGGTCGTGCTAGCTCGTGTGATTTCGGCTTCCAGCCAGTGTTTGCTGAACGCCAATGTGGTCTTCAATCCGACAAGCTCTCTCTTTAGATCGAGTGTTCGTTACTTTATGTTGGTCCTAGTCCTCTTGGCTTGTAACTATTTCTTACTTAGTAGTCTAGTTGCCATTGGTTTAGGCCTGGTTCTGGCAAAATTGGTTACAGAAACCTTGCTCTTTTTAGTCAGCTACAGGGTCCAACATAACGTCGTTTTTGCTTAATAGCTGACTTGAAAATCGCTAACTGATTGAATAGAGATAGCTTATTTACCTCTCGATTACTTCTAAAAATATAGAAAGAACTACCGTTTTCGACATTCGGTAGTTTTTAATGATTATCGAAATGTTTTTCAATTTACATTATGATTAAAAATTGAAATGACTTGATAAAGACTCGAAATGGCTGAAAAAAATATGCTATAATGAAATTGTTTGAATTATGTAGATTTCATTCAAACTAGGAAAATGAAAAGAGGACCTAAAATGGGAAAAAAGGTACATTATAAGCTTCACAAAGTTAAGAAGCAGTGGGTGACGATTGCCGTCACTTCGGCAGCACTTGCCACTATCGTAGGTGGTGCTACAGTTGCCAATCAAAAGGTTTCAGCTGATGAAACAACTCAACCAGTTGCCTCTACGACAGCTGATAGCGATGTTGTCGTTGAAACGCATGAAGTAGCCGCTCCTGCAGCAACTGCTACGACAGATGCGACAGCAACAACAACTGACAAGGCTGCTGATACTGCAACGGTCGAAACTCCTGCGGCAGTAACCACTGCAGCAGATACAAGTGCTAATACGGTGGCACCAGCAACAACTGATCGTGCAGCAGTAGCAAATGGTGCAACAACAGAAGCACCAGCTACAACTGCGACTGCGACAGATACAACGCTTACAGTAGCTGAAAAACCAAAATCTGGTGTTACTGAAAAAGAAGAAACAGCAGCACTCTCTTTGGACAACATCAAACAAGTTGATGGTAAATACTATTATGTCAAAGAAGATGGTTCATACAAAACAAACTTTGCTGTTTCAGTTAATGGCCAGTTGCTTTACTTTGGTAAAGATGGTGCTTTGACAAGCACATCAACACACTCGTTCACACCAGGTACAACTAATCTAGTTGATGCTTTCTCTTCACATAACCGTGCTTACGATTCTAAGAAAGAAAGCTTTGAGTTGGTAGATGGTTATTTGACACCTAATAGCTGGTACCGTCCAGTCACTATTTTGGAAAATGGTGAAAAATGGCGTGTATCAACTGAGAAAGACTTCCGTCCACTTTTGATGGCATGGTGGCCTGATGTAGATACACAAGTTGCCTACCTCAATACTTTCTCTAAACACTTTAACCTTAACGCAACTTATTCAACCAGCCAAAGTCAATCTGAATTGAATGCAGCTGCTAAGACAATTCAAATTAAGATTGAACAAGAAATTTCAGCTAAAAAATCAACTGAATGGCTTCGTCAAGCAATTGAGTCTTTTGTAAAAGAACAAGACCAGTGGAATACTACAACTGAAAACTATACCCTTGCTGACCACCTTCAAGGGGGAGCTCTTCTTTATGTCAATAATGACAAGACCCCTTGGGCAAATTCTGATTACCGTTTGCTTAACCGTACACCAAGTAACCAAGATGGTTCTCTAAATGGTACAGGAAGATACTTGGGTGGTTATGAATTCCTACTTGCCAATGACGTTGATAACTCAAATCCAGTTGTGCAAGCTGAGCAGTTGAACCAAATTCACTATCTTGTGAACTGGGGATCAATTGTTATGGGTGATAAGGATGCTAACTTTGATGGTATCCGTGTTGATGCAGTTGATAATGTTGATGCAGACCTTCTCCAAGTTTATACAAACTACTTCCGAGCAGCCTTTGGTGTGGATAAATCTGAAGCTAATGCACTCGCTCACATTTCTATCCTTGAAGCTTGGGATTTAAATGATAATGCTTATAATCAAAAACATGATGGTGCAGCCCTTGCCATGGACAATAACCTTCGTTATGCAATTATGGGTGCACTTTATGGATCGGGCTCTTCATTGAAAGATTTGATTACTAGCAGTTTGACAGACCGTACAAATAATAGTAAGTATGGAGATACACAAGCTAACTATATCTTTGCGCGTGCTCATGATAACCTTGTTCAAGATATCATTCGTGATATTGTTCAAAAAGAGATCAATCCAAAATCAGATGGTTATACCATGACTGATGCTGAATTGAAACGTGCCTTTGAAATCTATAATGAAGATATGAAGAAGGCAGAAAAACGTTATACTATTAACAATATTCCAGCTGCCTATGCTTTGATTCTTCAAAATATGGAGCAGGTAACTCGTGTTTATTATGGAGATCTTTATACGGATAACGGCCAATATATGGCTACCAAGTCTCCTTACTACGATGCTATCACAACGCTCTTGAAGAACCGTATGAAATATGTTTCAGGTGGACAATCGATGAAAGTCGACACGTTCAATGGAAAAGAAATCTTGTCATCTGTTCGTTACGGTAAAGATATTATGACTGCTGACCAAACTACGGGTGTAGCAGAAACAAGTAAACATTCTGGTATGTTGACCCTTATTGCCAATAATCAGGATTTCTCACTGGGTGATGGTACTTTGAAAGTTAACATGGGTAAACTTCATGCTAACCAAGCCTACCGTCCATTACTTCTTGGTACTGATAAGGGAATTGTCACTTACGAAAATGATGCAGCAGCAGCTGGAAAAATTAAATACACTGATGCTGAAGGGAACTTGACTTTCAGTGGAGATGAAATCAAGGGGTATCGAACTGTTGATATGAGAGGTTATCTTGGTGTTTGGGTACCAGTAGGTGCGCCTGATAACCAAGATATCCGTGTTAAAGGTTCAGATAAGAAACTTGACAAGACATTTTCTGCTACTGAAGCATTGGACTCACAAGTTATCTATGAAGGTTTCTCAAACTTCCAAGATTTTGTTGAAAAAGATAGCCAATATACTAATAAATTGATTGCAGAAAATGCAGAACTCTTCAAGTCATGGGGAATCACATCATTCGAGATGGCTCCTCAATTTGTATCGGCTGATGACCGTACCTTCCTTGATTCTGTTATCCAAAATGGTTATGCCTTTACTGACCGATATGACCTTGCCATGAGCAAGAATAACAAATACGGTTCTAAAGAAGATCTTCGTGATGCCCTTAAAGCCCTTCACAAGCAAGGTATTCAAGCAATTGCTGACTGGGTACCAGATCAACTTTACCAATTGCCAGGACAAGAAGTTGTAACAGCAACACGTGCTAATAGTTATGGTACTCCAAAGGCCAATGCTTATATCAATAACACTTTATATGTTGCAAATTCTAAATCATCAGGTAAGGACTTCCAAGCTCAATATGGTGGTGAGTTCCTTGATGAGCTCCAAAAGAAATATCCACAGTTGTTTGAAGATGTGATGATATCAACTGGTAAGAAGATTGATCCATCTGTTAAAATCAAGCAATGGTCTGCTAAGTACATGAATGGTACTAATATCTTGGGTCGTGGTAATCGTTATGTTCTCAGTAACGATGCTACGGGTCGCTATTATCAAGTTACTGATAATGGCATCTTCTTGCCAAAACCTTTGACGGACCAAGGTGGTAAGACAGGTTTCTACTATGATGGTAAGGGTATGGCCTACTTTGATAATAGTGGTTTCCAAGCTAAGAATGCCTTCATTAAATATGCTGGAAATTACTATTACTTCGATAAAGAAGGTTATATGTTAACTGGTCGTCAAGACATCGATAGTAAGACTTATTTCTTCTTGCCAAATGGTATCCAGCTTCGCGATTCTATTTATCAGCAAGATGGTAAATATTATTACTTTGGTAGCTTTGGTGAGCAATACAAAGATGGTTACTTTGTATTCGATGTACCGAAAGAAGGTACCTCAGAAACTGAAGCTAAGTTCCGTTATTTCTCACCAACTGGGGAAATGGCTGTTGGCTTGACTTATGCTGGAGGAGGATTGCAATACTTTGATGAAAATGGCTTCCAAGCTAAAGGTACTAAGTATGTGACTCCAGACGGAAAACTCTACTTCTTCGATAAAAATTCAGGTAATGCCTACACAAATCGTTGGGCAGAAATTGATGGTATCTGGTATGAATTCAACGATCAAGGATATGCACAAGCTAAGAAGGGTGAATTCTACACAACTGATGGCTCAACATGGTTCTACCGTGATGCAGCTGGTAAAAATGTGACAGGTGCCCTTACTTTGGATGGTCACGAATACTACTTCCGTGCAAATGGTGCCCAAGTTAAAGGTGAATTTGTTACTGAAAATGGCAAGATTAGCTACTACACTGTAGATAACGGTTATAAAGTTAAGGACAAGTTCTTCGAAGTAAACGGCAAGTGGTACCATGCTGATAAGGATGGTAACCTCGCCACAGGTCGTCAAACAATTGACCACCTTAACTATTACTTCAATGCTGATGGAAGCCAAGTCAAATCTGATTTCTTCACTCTTGATGGTGGTAAGACATGGTACTATGCCAAAGATAATGGTGAAATCGTAACAGGTGCCTATAGCGTTCGTGGTAAAAACTATTACTTCAAAGAAGATGGTAGTCAAGTCAAAGGTGACTTTGTGAAGAACGCTGACGGATCACTCTCTTACTATGATAAAGATTCAGGTGAACGTCTCAATAACCGTTTCTTGACAACTGGTAACAATGTTTGGTACTACTTCAAAGATGGTAAGGCTGTAACAGGACGTCAAAATATTGATGGTAAAGAGTATTACTTTGATCATTTGGGACGTCAAGTTAAAGGTAGCCCAATCAGCACACCAAAAGGAGTGGAATACTACGAATCAGTTCTTGGAGAACGTGTGACAAACACATGGATCACTTTCCAAGACGGTAAGACTGTCTTCTTCGATGAAAATGGTTATGCTGATTTTGATAAATAATCAATCAATCTAATCTTAATCTGAGAGATTAAGTGAAAAACGATATGATTTGACATGAATTTATAGGTGAAATTTCTTGAAAACGAGAATCGTTTAAAGAAATTTTGCCTTTTTTTGCTCCTTAAAGAAAAAAATCTGACAAATATCAATTTTGAGTCAGAAAGGCTACAAATGTTATTAAATCAAGTGTTTTAGTCGTTTTCTAAAAAAATAGTTTCACTTATCAAATGATATGAAAATGAGAATTGAAAGCCTATGAAATAGGTGTGTTACAAAACTTTTCTAATGTTACTGTTATGTTACATATATTTTATAAAAAAACAATTAATTCGAGAAATAGTTAGAAAATAATGATATAATGTAATTGTTTGAAATCGGATAGATTTCAGTCTGATTTTGACAAATAAAATCACGGGGAAAATTATAATGGAAAATAAGGTACACTATAAGCTTCATAAAGTTAAGAAGCAATGGGTTACAATTGCAGTTGCCTCTGCAGCACTTGCTACTGTCGTAGGAGGATTGTCAGTAACAACATCTTCAGTGTCAGCGGATGAAACTCAAGATAAGACAGTAACTCAACCAAATTCAGATACAACAGCCGATTTAGTTACTTCTACTGAAGCAACCAAAGAAGTCGATAAACGTACAAATACAAAAGAAGCAGATGTTTTAACACCTGCTAAAGAAACAAATGCTGCCGAAACAGCAACTACAACGAACACACAAGCAACAGCTGAAGCAGCTACAACAGCAACAACTGCTGATGTAGCAGTGGCAGCTGTTCCAAATAAAGAAGCAGTTGTGACAACAGATGCACCAGCTGTTACAACTGAAAAAGCAGAAGAACAACCAGCAACAGTGAAGGCTGAAGTTGTAAACACAGAAGTTAAAGCGCCAGAAGCTGCATTGAAAGATTCAGAAGTAGAAGCTGCGCTTTCCTTGAATAACATCAAAAACATTGATGGCAAATATTACTACGTTAATGAAGATGGTTCACACAAAGAAAACTTTGCCATTACTGTAAAGGGCCAATTGCTTTACTTTGGTAAAGATGGTGCTCTTACAAGCTCATCAACATACTCTTTCACACCAGGAACAACAAATATTGTTGATGGTTTCTCAATAAATAACCGTGCCTACGATTCATCTGAAGCTAGCTTTGAATTGATTGATGGTTATTTGACTGCAGATAGCTGGTACCGTCCAGCTTCTATCATCAAAGATGGTGTGACTTGGCAAGCATCTACTGCAGAAGATTTCCGTCCACTTTTGATGGCTTGGTGGCCAAATGTCGATACGCAAGTAAACTACTTGAACTACATGTCTAAAGTCTTCAACTTGGATGCTAAATACACAAGCACAGATAAGCCAGAAACTTTGAAAGTTGCTGCTAAGGACATTCAAATCAAGATTGAGCAAAAGATTCAGGCTGAAAAATCAACACAATGGTTGCGTGAAACTATCTCTGCCTTTGTTAAGACACAACCACAATGGAACAAAGAAACTGAAAACTACTCTAAAGGTGGCGGCGAAGATCACCTTCAAGGTGGTGCCCTTCTTTATGTAAATGATTCACGTACACCATGGGCAAACTCTAACTATCGTCTTTTGAACCGTACAGCTACTAATCAGAAGGGGACAATTGACAAGTCAGTTCTTGATGAGCAATCAGATCCAAACCACATGGGTGGTTTCGACTTCTTGCTAGCTAATGACGTAGATTTGTCAAACCCAGTTGTTCAAGCGGAACAATTGAACCAAATTCACTACCTTATGAACTGGGGTTCAATCGTTATGGGTGACAAGGATGCTAACTTCGATGGTATCCGTGTCGACGCGGTAGATAATGTCGATGCAGACATGCTTCAACTCTACACAAACTACTTCCGTGAGTACTATGGTGTTAACAAATCTGAAGCAAACGCTCTTGCCCACATCTCAGTCCTTGAAGCATGGAGTCTTAATGACAACCACTACAATGACAAGACAGATGGTGCTGCGCTTGCTATGGAAAATAAACAACGTTTGGCTCTCCTCTTCTCATTGGCTAAACCAATCAAAGAACGTACACCAGCTGTAAGTCCTTTGTACAACAATACTTTCAACACGACACAACGTGATGTTAAGACTGATTGGATTAACAAAGATGGAAGCAAGGCCTATAACGAAGACGGAACAGTTAAGCAGTCTACAATCGGTAAATACAACGAGAAATACGGAGATGCGTCAGGAAACTACGTCTTTATCCGTGCCCATGATAATAACGTTCAAGATATTATTGCTGAAATCATCAAGAAAGAAATCAATCCAAAATCAGATGGTTTCACAATCACTGATGCTGAAATGAAGAAAGCCTTTGAGATTTATAACAAAGACATGCTCAGCAGCGACAAAAAATATACCTTGAATAACATCCCAGCAGCCTACGCTGTTATGTTGCAAAACATGGAAACAATCACTCGTGTCTACTATGGAGACCTTTATACAGATGATGGTCACTACATGGAAACTAAGTCTCCATATTACGATACCATCGTTAACTTGATGAAGAGTCGTATCAAGTATGTATCTGGTGGACAAGCCCAACGTTCATACTGGTTGCCAACTGATGGTAAGATGGACAATTCAGATGTTGAACTTTACCGTACAAATGAAGTCTATGCTTCAGTACGTTATGGTAAAGACATCATGACAGCTGATGATACAGAAGGTTCTAAATACAGCCGTACATCTGGTCAGGTGACGCTTGTAGCTAACAATCCAAAATTGACTTTGGATCAATCAGCTAAACTTAATGTTGAAATGGGTAAAATCCATGCCAACCAAAAATACCGAGCTTTGATTGTTGGTACAGCTGATGGTATCAAGAACTTTACATCTGATGCAGATGCAATCGCAGCAGGTTACGTGAAAGAAACAGACAGCAACGGTGTCTTGACTTTCGGTGCGAATGACATTAAGGGTTATGAAACATTTGATATGTCTGGTTTCGTAGCAGTTTGGGTTCCAGTTGGAGCTTCAGATGATCAAGATATTCGAGTAGCGCCTTCAACAGAAGCTAAAAAAGAAGGAGAGTTGACTCTTAAAGCGACTGAAGCTTATGATTCACAATTGATCTACGAAGGATTCTCTAACTTCCAAACTATTCCAGATGGTTCAGACCCTTCAGTCTACACTAACCGTAAGATTGCTGAAAATGTTGATTTGTTCAAATCATGGGGCGTAACATCATTTGAAATGGCACCTCAATTTGTATCTGCTGACGATGGTACTTTCCTTGACTCAGTTATCCAAAATGGTTATGCCTTTGCAGACCGTTACGATCTTGCCATGAGTAAGAACAATAAATACGGTTCTAAAGAAGATCTACGTGATGCGCTTAAAGCACTTCACAAGGCTGGTATCCAAGCAATCGCTGACTGGGTTCCAGACCAAATTTACCAATTGCCAGGTAAAGAAGTCGTAACTGCAACTCGTACTGATGGTGCTGGTCGTAAGATTGCAGACGCTATCATTGATCACTCACTTTATGTGGCTAACTCTAAGTCATCAGGCAAAGATTACCAAGCTCAATACGGTGGTGAATTCTTGGCTGAACTTAAAGCTAAATATCCTGAAATGTTCAAGGTAAACATGATCTCAACTGGTAAACCAATTGATGATTCTGTTAAATTGAAACAATGGAAGGCCGAATACTTCAACGGAACAAACGTTCTTGAACGTGGTGTTGGCTACGTACTTAGCGATGAAGCAACTGGTAAATACTTCACAGTCACTAAAGATGGTAACTTCATTCCTCTTCAATTGACAGGTAAAGAAAAGGTTGTTACTGGATTCTCAAGTGATGGTAAGGGAATCACTTACTTCGGTACAAGTGGTACTCAAGCTAAATCTGCCTTTGTAACCTTCAATGGTAACACCTATTACTTCGATGCTCGTGGTCACATGATTACAAACGGTGAATACTCACCAAATGGTAAAGACGTTTATCGTTTCTTGCCAAACGGTATCATGTTGAGTAATGCCTTCTACGTTGATGCTAATGGTAATACATACCTTTATAACTCTAAAGGTCAAATGTACAAGGGTGGTTACACTAAATTTGACGTTACTGAAACTGATAAAGACGGTAAAGAGTCTAAGGTTGTGAAATTCCGTTACTTCACTAATGAAGGTGTCATGGCCAAAGGTGTTACGGTTATTGATGGCTTCACACAATACTTTGGAGAAGACGGTTTCCAAGCTAAAGATAAGTTAGTAACCTTTAAAGGTAAAACTTATTACTTTGACGCACACACTGGTAATGCTATCAAGAATACTTGGAGAAATATCGATGGTAAGTGGTACCACTTTGATGCAAACGGTGTTGCTGCTACAGGTGCCCAAGTGATTAACGGCCAAAAACTTTACTTTAATGAAGATGGAAGTCAAGTTAAAGGCGGCGTTGTTAAGAATGCAGACGGTACTTATAGCAAGTACAAAGAAGGTTCTGGAGAGCTAGTGACTAACGAATTCTTCACAACTGATGGCAATGTTTGGTACTATGCAGGTGCAAACGGTAAGACTGTTACTGGTGCCCAAGTTATCAATGGACAACACCTCTACTTTAATGCAGACGGAAGCCAAGTTAAGGGTGGTGTTGTTAAGAATGCAGATGGTACTTATAGCAAGTACGATGCTGCAACAGGTGAACGCTTGGCTAATGAATTCTTCACAACAGGCGACAACAATTGGTACTACATTGGTGCTAATGGTAAGACAGTAACTGGTGAAGTTAAAATTGGTGACGATACTTATTACTTTGCTAAAGATGGTAAACAAGTAAAAGGGCAAACAGTAAGTGCTGGCAATGGTCGAATCAGCTATTACTATGGTGATAGTGGTAAGAGAGCTGTCAGCACATGGGTAGAAATCCAGCCAGGAGTTTACGTTTACTTTGATAAGAATGGTCTTGCTTACCCACCTAGAGTGCTAAACTAATAGACATGAAAAGGAGAACTTCGGTTCTCTTTTTTATATTTTCTGAGAAAAAGTTCTTTTTGAAAAATACCCTTTCAAGTCGCTTACATGACGGATTTTTAATTTAATATTAAGATAGTAAAAAAGTCATTAAAATAAGTTGTATTAAGTTTTTTTGATAGTGAAAAATGATATAATAAGTAAGTCTTTAAGGTGTAGATTTTAAGACAAAAAATATATTGGGGAAAAATTGAATATGGAAAATAAAGTACGCTATAAACTGCATAAAGTGAAGAAGCAGTGGGTTACTTTGGCTGTCGCTTCAGCAGCTTTGGCTACCATTGTAGGTGGTAGTGTTGCCACATCTTCACTCGCCTCTGCAGAAGAAATAAATAATACTAATGGATCACCTTCAACAACTACAGTCGGGGAGAATACAAATCCTGTGGTTGAAAAAGAGGTAGGGACAACAACTGAAGTGGCAAATACTTCAAATGCCACGACAACAGAGCGAGCAGCAGTCACTGCTGACAAACCAGCTGAAACGACGGTTCAACCAAATTCAGGAACAACTAGTGATAGAGCTGCAGCAGTAGAGGTTGAAGCTAAACCTGAAACGACTGCTAAGCCAGAAGTTGCTGCTAAACCAGAAACAGCTACAACATCGGAAGTAGCTGCAAATGCTGGAGTAGCCGCTTCAACGACTGACAAGTCTAAAGAGCTTTCTGAAGCTGAAATTAAGGCTGCAGTCTCACTCGATAATATTAAAAAAGAAAAAGATGGTAAATATTACTATCTTTTAGAAGATGGATCACACAAGAAAAACTTTGCCATTACTGTAAATGGTCAGGTCCTTTATTTTGATGAAAATGGCACCCTTTCAAGCACATCAACTTATTCATTCACACAAGAAAAAACAAATCTTGTTACTGATTTTACAAAAAATAATGCTGCCTACGATTCAACAAAAGCAAGCTTTGAACTTGTTGATGGTTATTTGACAGCAGATAGTTGGTACCGTCCAAAAGAAATCCTTGAAGCTGGTACAACTTGGAAAGCGTCAACTGAAAAAGATTTTCGTCCACTTTTGATGTCTTGGTGGCCTGATAAGGATACTCAAGTAGCTTACTTGAACTACATGACTAAGGCTCTTAGCAACGGTGAAGAAACAAAAGATGTCTTTACGATTGAAAATTCTCAAGCTAGTTTGAATGCCGCTGCTCAAATCATCCAACGTAAGATTGAAGTTAAGATTGCTGCTAATAAGTCAACAGACTGGTTGCGTCAATCAATCGAGGCCTTTGTTAAAGACCAAGATAAATGGAACATTAATTCTGAATCTCCAGGTAAAGAACATTTCCAAAAAGGTGCTCTCCTCTTTGTTAATAGTGATTTAACGAAGTGGGCTAACTCAGACTACCGTAAACTTGATCAAACAGCGACAAGCCGTTTGCCAAAAGACAAGATTAAGAGTGGTAGCGATGCTGGTTATGAGTTCTTGCTTTCAAGCGATATCGATAACTCAAATCCAATTGTACAAGCTGAAATGCTTAACCAATTGTATTACTTTATGAACTGGGGACAAATCGTCTTTGGTGATAAGGATAAAGATGCCCACTTTGATGGTATCCGTGTCGATGCCGTGGATAATGTTAGCATCGATATGCTTCAATTGGTGTCTTCATACATGAAGGCTGCTTACAAGGTTAATGAGTCTGAAGCTCGTGCACTTGCTAATATCTCAATTCTTGAAGCTTGGTCACAAAATGACCCATATTATGTTGACGAACACAATACAGCTGCCCTTTCTATGGATAATGGTCTCCGTTTGTCTATTGTTCATGGATTGACTCGTCCGGTAACGAATAAGGGTACAGGTGCACGTAATGCATCAATGAAGGACCTTATTAATGGTGGTTATTTCGGTCTTTCAAACCGTGCGGAAGTTACATCATATGATCAACTTGGTTTTGCAACCTACCTCTTTGTTCGTGCACACGACTCAGAAGTTCAAACGGTTATCGCAGACATCATCAGTAAGAAAATTGATCCTACAACAGATGGTTTCACTTTCACATTAGATCAATTGAAACAGGCTTTCGATATTTATAATGCGGATATGTTGAAAGTTGATAAGGAATATACACACTCAAATATTCCTGCTGCCTATGCTTTGATGCTTCAAACAATGGGTGCAGCAACACGTGTATACTACGGAGACTTGTATACTGATAACGGTCAATACATGGCTAAGAAATCACCATACTTTGATCAAATCACAACTCTTCTTAAAGCGCGTTCTAAGTATGTAGCTGGTGGTCAAACATCTTATATCCACAACCTTGCTGGTGATGGCGTGTCATCTGCTAAAGACAACAAAGAAGTTCTTGTCTCTGTCCGTTATGGTCAAGATTTGATGTCTAAAACAGATACAGAAGGTGGAAAATACGGCCGAAATTCTGGTATGTTGACTCTTATTGCTAATAACCCAGATTTGAAATTAGCTGACGGTGAAACCATTACCGTAAATATGGGAGCTGCCCACAAGAATCAAGCTTATCGTCCACTCTTGCTTGGTACGGAAAAAGGTATTGTGTCATCATTGAATGATTCAGATACTAAGATTGTTAAATACACAGATGCACAAGGAAATCTTGTCTTCACAGCTGATGAAATCAAAGGCTTTAAGACTGTTGATATGAGTGGTTACCTTTCAGTTTGGGTACCAGTAGGTGCGACTGAAGATCAAAACGTTCTTGCTAAACCATCAACAAAAGCCTACAAAGAAGGGGATAAGGTTTATAGTTCTTCTGCAGCACTTGAAGCACAAGTGATTTACGAAGGCTTCTCAAACTTCCAAGACTTTGTCAAAGAGGATAGTCAATACACTAACAAATTGATTGCAGCTAACGCAGACCTCTTCAAGTCATGGGGTATTACGTCATTTGAGATTGCACCTCAATATGTCTCATCTAAGGATGGCACTTTCCTTGATTCTATTATTGAAAATGGTTATGCCTTCACAGACCGTTACGACTTTGCCATGAGCAAAAACAATAAATACGGTTCAAAAGAAGACCTTCGTGATGCCCTCAAGGCTCTTCACAAACAAGGTATTCAGGTCATTGCTGACTGGGTTCCAGACCAATTGTACACCCTTCCAGGTAAAGAAGTAGTGACTGCTACGCGTACTGATACACATGGTAAGGTCCTTGATGATACTAGCTTGGTTAATAAACTTTATGTGACAAATACCAAGTCATCAGGTAATGATTTCCAAGCCCAGTACGGTGGTGCCTTCCTCGACAAACTTCAAAAACTTTATCCAGAAATCTTCAAAGAAGTTATGGAAGCGTCTGGTAAGACAATTGATCCATCTGTGAAGATTAAACAGTGGGAAGCTAAATACTTTAACGGTACAAACATCCAAAAACGTGGTTCTGACTATGTTCTCAGCGATGGTAAATTGTACTTCACCGTTAACGATAAAGGTACCTTCCTCCCAGCAGCCTTGACTGGTGATACAAAAGCTAAGACTGGTTTTGCCTATGATGGTACAGGTGTAACTTATTACACAACATCAGGTACTCAAGCTAAGAGTCAATTTGTGACATATAATGGCAAACAGTACTACTTTAACGATAAGGGTTACCTTGTAACTGGTGAACAAACTATCGATGGTTCTAACTATTTCTTCTTGCCAAATGGTGTCATGTTTACTGATGGTGTCAGAAAAAATGCCAAAGGTCAATCATTGGTTTATGGTAAGTCAGGTAAATTGACGACTCAAACTGGTTGGAAAGAAGTTACCGTTAAAGATGATAGTGGTAAGGAAGAGAAATTCTACCAATACTTCTTCAAAGGTGGCATCATGGCTACTGGTTTGACTGAAGTAGAAGGTAAGGAAAAATACTTCTATGACAATGGTTACCAAGCTAAAGGTATCTTCATTCCTACAAAAGACGGCCACTTGATGTTCTTCTGTGGCGATTCAGGTGAACGTAAGTACTCAGGCTTCTTTGAACAAGATGGTAACTGGTACTACGCCAACGATGAGGGTTATGTTGCCACTGGATTTACTAAGGTAGGTAAACAAAACCTTTACTTCAATGAAAAAGGTGTTCAAGTTAAGAATCGCTTCTTCCAAGTTGGTGATGCCACATACTATGCAAATAACGAAGGTGACGTTCTTCGTGGTGCTCAAACCATCAATGGTGACGAACTCTACTTTGATGAGTCAGGTAAACAAGTTAAAGGTGAGTTCGTGAACAATCCTGATGGTACGACTTCATACTACGATGCTATTACAGGTGTGAAACTTGTGGATACATCACTAGTAGTTAATGGTCAAACCTTTAATATCGATGCTAAGGGCGTTGTGACTAGGGCACATACACCAGGCTTCTATACTACTGGGGACAACAACTGGTTCTACGCAGACTCACATGGACGTAATGTCACAGGTGCTCAGGTCATCAATGGTCAACACCTCTACTTTGATGCTAATGGACGTCAAGTTAAGGGTGGCTTCGTAACGAACACTGACGGTAGTCGTTCATTCTACCACTGGAATACTGGTGATAAGATGGTTTCTACCTTCTTCACTACTGGTCATGATAAATGGTATTATGCGGATGATAAAGGCAATGTTGTTACAGGAGCTCAAGTAATCAACGGTCAAAAACTCTTCTTTGGCACTGATGGAAAACAGGTTAAAGGTGACTTCGCAACAAATGCAAATGGCAGTCGCTCATACTACCATGGAGCTACTGGTAATAAGTTAGTCTCAACCTTCTTCACTACTGGAGACAACAACTGGTATTATGCTGATGCTAAGGGAGAAGTTGTCGTTGGTGAACAGACCATCAACGGTCAACACCTTTACTTCGACCAAACTGGTAAACAAGTGAAGGGAACGACAGCTACGAATCCTGATGGCTCAATCTCATACTACGATGCTCACACAGGTGATAAAGCTATTAATCGTTGGGTTAAAATTCCTTCAGGGCAATGGGTATACTTTAACGCTCAAGGAAAAGGCTACGTGTCAAATTAAGATTAATGAATGAAAGAAGTCAATCACTTTTTGTGGTGGCTTTTTTCGTTAAAAAAATTGTCTCTTTTTTATACATTCAGGTCATTTGTCTGGGCAAAAAAGTGGTATAATAACTCTTGCTAAATCTTTATTTTGGAGTAAACATGGCTAAGTCAAAAAATACTATTGAAAGTCGGATAGATTACTCGATTCTCTTGCCAGTCCTTATATTGCTACTGGTTGGTTTGGTTTCGATATTTATAGCGACTAATTTTGATTACCCAAAGAATCTTGTGCAAGTCATGTCCCAGCAAGTACTATGGATTTTCTTAGGTTCAGTACTTGCTTTTGTTGTCATGTTATTTAATACAGAGTTTCTTTGGAAGATAACCCCCTGGCTCTATATTTTTGGTCTGGGACTTATGGTTTTACCCCTTGTTTTTTATTCGCCTGCTTTGGTGGCCTCGACAGGGGCAAAAAACTGGGTCAGTATTGGATCGGTCACCCTTTTCCAACCATCAGAATTTATGAAGATATCCTACATCCTTTTCCTTTCCAGAATTGGTGTTTGGGCCAAGCAAGGAAAGGAAGTGACTGACCTAAAAGATGACTGGTTGCTACTTTTCCAATATGTAGCTGTTACGCTTCCTGTCTTAGGGTTACTAGTTCTTCAAGGAGATATGGGGACTGCCTTGGTCTTTCTGGCTATTTTAGCTGGTATCATAGTGGTTTCAGGGATATCCTGGCGTATTATCTTACCAGTTGTTTTAGCCTTCGCTGCAGGTTTAGCCCTGTTTGTCATGGTATTTATCACAGATTGGGGTAAGGAAGCCTTGCTCAAGATGGGAGTGCAAACCTACCAGATTAACCGTATCTCAGCTTGGTTGGATCCCTTCACCTATGCAGATGGTATCGCCTTTCAACAGACACAAGGCATGATTTCAATTGGTACTGGTGGAATTTACGGTAAAGGTTTTAATCACCTGGATTTGAACGTACCTGTTCGTGAGAGTGATATGATTTTCACAGTTATTGCGGAAGATTTTGGTTTGGTAGGTGGTGGATTGGTTCTTCTAACCTATCTCTTCCTCATTTACCGCATGTTGCGAGTGACGTTTAAGTCTAACAATCGTTTCTATACCTTTATTTCGACAGGTTTTATCATGATGATTGTCTTCCATATTTTTGAAAATATTGGGGCAGCAGTGGGAATTCTTCCTTTGACAGGTATTCCTTTGCCCTTTATTTCACAAGGGGGATCATCGCTCATCTCTAACTTGATTGGTGTTGGTTTGGTGCTTTCAATGGCTTATCAAACCAACCTCAACGAAGAAAATAAAATTCTCTTGGCTATGTCTCGCCGTATGCGTACGTCTGGAACTAGTCAAGTGAAACCTATTTCTAAGAGTAAGTCTAAGAAAAACAAGCCTTCGAAGAGTGTTACTATGGCCACTCAAGAATTGGGCAAGGCTAAAGATAAGGTTGATAAGGCCACTGAGAAAATGCGTCAAACCATTTCTCAAAATACGCCAAGCATTCATCAAGGGAAGCGTCGTAAGGGTTCGAAAAAGAAACCGACACGTAAACATTAAGAAGAAGCAAGTTGGTTAATCCAACTTGTTTTTCTTTGAAAAAAATTAAGGTCTGTGACCTTTTCTTTGCTCCTGCCTGTGGTATAATAGAAGCTGACTATTTTGAAAAGGGGTTTGCTATGATAGAGACAGCCAAACAGCAAGAACGTGCTATTTTAGTAGGTGTTGAATTGCAAGAAACAGAGCATTTTGACATGTCAATGGAGGAACTTGCCAGTCTTGCCAAAACTGCAGGAGCAGAGGTTGTAGCTAGCTATACCCAAAAACGTGAACGCTATGATAGTAAGTCTTTCGTGGGTTCAGGAAAATTAGAAGAAATCAAGGCCATGGTGGATGCGGATGAGATTACTACAGTCATTGTCAATAACCGTTTAACGCCTCGTCAAAATACAAATCTTGAAGCAGCATTTGGCGTAAAAGTTATTGATCGTATGCAATTAATTTTGGATATCTTTGCCATGAGGGCTAGAAGCCATGAAGGAAAACTTCAGGTTCACTTAGCTCAACTAAAATACATGTTGCCCCGTTTAGCTGGTCAAGGGATTATGCTCAGCCGTCAGGCAGGGGGCATTGGTAGCCGTGGACCTGGTGAAAGTCAGTTGGAGCTCAATCGTCGTTCGATTCGTAACCAGATTGCTGATATTGAACGCCAGTTAAAGGTTGTTGAGAAGAACCGAGAAACCATTCGCGAAAAGCGTGTTGATTCAACTACCTTTAAAATTGGTTTGATTGGTTATACCAATGCTGGGAAATCAACGATCATGAACCTTATGACGGATGATAAGCAATATGAGGCTAATGAACTTTTTGCGACCTTGGATGCAACGACTAAGAAAATTTACTTAAAGGATCAGTTTCAAGTGACCTTGACAGATACGGTTGGTTTTATCCAGGACTTGCCAACAGAATTGGTTGCTGCCTTTAAGTCAACACTTGAAGAAAGTCGTAATGTGGACCTTCTTTTGCATGTCATTGATGCGAGTGATCCTAATCACGAAGAACATGAGAAGGTGGTCTTAGACATTCTCAAAGACTTAGACATGACTGATATCCCTCGCCTAGCAATCTACAATAAGATGGATGTAGCTGATAACCTAGTAGCAACAGTCTTTCCTAATGTTCGTCTCTCAGCACGTGACAAGGGAAGTCGTGAGGCCCTCAGAAGACTCTTGATTGACGAAATTCAACAGATTTTTGAACCTTTTAGTATTAAGGTTCATCAGGATCAAGCGTATAAACTTTATCAGTTGAGTCAATTAGCCTTGCTAGATAGCTATACTTTTGAGACAGAAGTAGAAGAAATTACAGGTTATATTTCACCGAAAAATAAATGGAAATTGGAAGAATTTTATGACTGATTATATGGATTTAGCTTTAAAATATGGTGGTTTTACAAGTTTAGATAAGGTCTATTTGAAAAATACCTTGTCAGACCTTTCGGACAGTCAAAAATTGGCCTTCATTACGCCACCACCAAGCGTGATTAATGCTTATTTTGCAGAGATTTACCAAAAACAATCTCCTGAAGCAGCGACGGATTACTACTTGGACCTTTCAAAAGAGTTGAACCTCTTTAACCCTGCACCATCTTTTGATGAGCGCAAGCCATTTATTCGCCTCAATTTGTCAGGAAAATCCTATGGATTTTGCTATGAAAATGCTGATGATGTGGCTTTAGTCTTTGCCGAGCATTTAGAGGTTCCAACGGCCAGTATTTTGTTTGAGCTTGCTCAAGTTTTTCCGCAGTATAAGGTTTATCTTGAAGGCACTCAAATTAAGATGACCAAGGTTGATTTTGACGAAGAAGTATTGGAAGAATTAACACCTGAGACCCAGTTACTTAGTCGTGTAACTAAGTTGAAGGGGAATGTCATTAAGTTGGCTAGCTTCAATCAAGATGAATTAGTGGAACTTTTGTCTCAATATAAAGGGCAAACCGTTTATTATGGCTTTGCTCAGCGTGAATGCCTGGCTTATATTGTCCAGAAATAAGAAGAACGATAGATAGAAAGTATAGGAAGTCATGGAATTACAATTTTTAGGGACGGGTGCCGGGCAGCCCTCCAAGGCCCGTAATGTGTCGAGTTTGGTTCTGAAGTTACTCGATGAAATCAATGAGGTCTGGATGTTTGACTGTGGAGAAGGTACCCAACGTCAGATTTTAGAAACAACAATCAAACCTCGTAAAGTTAAAAAAATCTTTATCACACATATGCATGGAGACCATATCTTTGGCCTACCTGGTTTCTTGGCTAGCCGTTCCTTCCAATCGAGTGAAGAACAAACAGATTTAGAGGTTTATGGTCCAGTCGGTATTAAACAATATGTTATGACCAGTCTTCGTACCTCTGGAACACGCCTCCCTTACCATGTGCATTTTAAGGAAATTGATGAGCATAAGCTTGGCTTGGTTATGGAAAATGACAAGTTCGCTGTTTATGCAGATAAGTTGGATCACACCATTTTTTGTGTTGGTTATCGTGTGGTCCAAAAGGATCTCGAAGGAACCTTGGATGCTGAGGCCCTTAAGGCAGCAGGTGTGCCATTTGGTCCTCTTTTTGGTCAAATTAAAAATGGACAAGATGTGGTCCTTGAAGACGGAACGAAAATCATTGCCAAGGACTTTATTTCTGAACCTAAAAAAGGTAAGGTTATCACTATCCTAGGTGATACTCGTAAGACGAATGCCAGTGTTCGTCTTGGCTTGGGAGCAGATGTCTTGGTGCACGAGTCTACTTATGGTAAAGGTGACGAAAAAATTGCCAAGAGCCATGGGCATTCAACCAACATGCAAGCAGCACAGGTCGCTAAAGATGCGTCAGCTAAACGTCTTCTTCTAAATCACGTATCAGCACGTTTCTTAGGGCGTGATATCGGTAAGATGGCAGCAGATGCTAAAACAATTTTCGAAAACACCCACATCGTTCGTGACCTAGAAGAGGTAGAGATTTAATGGCTAAACAACGTATTATCACTATTACTGGTGCTTCAGGAGGGCTTGCACAAGAAATTGTCAAGCAGCTCTCACCCAGTGATGGCATTATCCTCTTAGGAAGAGACAAGGATAAACTTGAGAAATGTTATCGCCATGTTGAAAATAAAACTTGCCTTGCCATTGACCTTAGAGACGACAGTGCCATTAAAGAAATGGTCGATTATCTCTATCAACGATTTGGACGTATTGATGCCTTTATCAATAATGCTGGTTTCGGTGAATTCAAGTCTTATGATCATTACACTAGCCAAGAAGTACGTGATATGTTTGATATCAATACTTTTGCAACGATGACCTTTTCACGTCTGATGGCTGAGAAAATGGTGGAGCAAGGCCATGGCCATATCATCAACATCGCCAGTATGGCGGGGAAAATTGCGACAGCCAACTCAAGTGTCTATGCAGCGACAAAGTTTGCGGTAATTGGCTTCTCAGATGCCCTGCGTCTGGAGCTAGCTGATAAAGGAGTCTATGTGACTACAGTCAATCCTGGTCCAATTGAGACAAGCTTCTTTGATCAAGCTGATCCCTCTGGAGCCTATCTTGAAAGTGTTAAGAAGTTTGTCCTTAGTCCTAAATACGTGGCTAAAAAGATTGTCCGTATTCTGGGTAAAAACAAACGTGAAGTCAATCTACCACGACTCTTATCAGTTGCCCACAAAGGATATACGCTATTTCCACGCATCTCGGACAAACTAGCTACCAATGTGTTTAACTACAAATAGGAGGATACTAGATGGCCGCAAATATCCAAGCGTATTTAGAGAATCTCAAGCAACCCTGGGGTCAAATCTATTATGATATTCTTTTTGACCAATTACAGGATATCAAGGGTAAGCGAGTTCTTGATTTTGGCAGTGGCTTTGGCCTTGTGGCCAACCACTTGGCTCAAGAAAATCAAGTTCTAGCTATAGAACCCAATGAAGAAATGGTAGCCTTGCGGACCCAGGATTACCCATATCAGCAACTAGTCGGGAGTCTGGATCAGTTAGAAAGCTTTGAGGATGCTAGCTTTGATGTCATTCTCTGCCACAATGTCTTAGAGTATGTAGAGAATCGCAAGGCTGTTCTCAAGGCATTCATCCGCCTCTTGAAACCAGGAGGCCTGCTCTCTATCGTCAAGCACAATGAAGTCGGCCGAGTCCTACAGACCGTCGTCTTTGAAAATGATACTCAGAAGGCCCTCGATTTACTAGCAGGCCAAGATCTGGAAACCCACTCCATGGGTTTGGCTCAAGCCTATGATCTAGATGCAGTAATAGAAAATCTAGCTCTTGAAAATAAAGACTACCAAGGAATCCGTGTCTTTTATGCCTTGCAGGATAATCGCTTCAAAGACCAAGAGGGATGGCGAGAGTCTATGCTCAAGATGGAGCTGGCGGTCTGCCAAGAGTCCCCTTATCGGGATATCGCCTTCTTCCAGCACTATAGCTTAAAAAGGAGTTAAGATGTTAGAGTACAAACAAGAGATTCCAGAGATGACAGACCTACTCGCACTGTACAGTTCAGTCGGTTGGACCAATTATACCAACAACCCAGCTATGCTAGAAGAAGCTGTCAAAGCCAGTCTCTGGCAGTTGGCAGTCTATGATGAGGAAGAGTTAGTAGCCTACATTCGCTTGGTAGGAGATGGCCACTCTGTCATTTTTGTACAGGACCTCTTGGTGCGACCAGATCACCAACGCCAAGGCATCGGAACGAAACTCTTAGAAGAGGCTTTAGGGACTTTCCCCAATGTCTATCAAAAGCTCCTTGCAACTGATCGTAGCGAGAAAAATCTAGCCTTTTACCAATCTCTGGGCTTTGTCGAACTTTCAGAGCAAGCTTGTACAGGGATGATTTATAAATATTGATGTAAAGGATTTCCAAATAGGGAATCTTTTTCTTGCTTTTCCTTATGTTGCTTGAAAGTGATAGTAGAATTGAGTTATATAAAAGGAAGAGAAGAAAGGAATATCTGAGAAAACATAAGTCAAATAAGGAGCAATACTCAGTCTTTTATTTTGTCTAGAAAAGCAGGGCTTGATTGGAAATGTACCGCAAGTCTAAGCAACTTACGATGTTTTCCATTCTCTTTTTAGGAAACTTAGGCTTCTATCCACTATGATAAATTTTTTCATGTTATAATAGGTAGACTAGATGACAGGGAGAAAATATAAAAACATGATTACATCAACGTATGATTGGAAAATAAACACAAAAGAGCCAGATGCTGGCTTTTTTAAACTTGCCAAAGAACATGGGCTGGCAGAAACAGCAGCCAAGATTGCCTATGAACGTGGCGTGACGACAGAAGAAGCCCTTGAAGACTTTCTTAAGGCTGATCTATCACACCTTCATGATCCATATCTTCTTCATGATATGGACAAGGCAGTGGCTAGAATTCGTCAGGCCATTGAAAATTATGAGCAAATCTTAGTCTATGGAGACTATGATGCGGATGGGATGACATCAGCATCGATTGTCAAGGAAGCCCTTGAAATGCTGGGCGCTGAGGCTCGAGTCTATTTGCCTAACCGTTTTACAGATGGTTATGGGCCAAACGAAAGTGTCTACAAGTATTTCATTGAGCAGGAAGGCATTTCACTCATTGTTACAGTGGATAATGGGGTAGCGGGTAATGAGGCTATTGCTTATGCGCAAGAGCAAGGTGTGGACGTTATCGTTACAGACCACCATAGTATGCCGGCACAACTTCCAGATGCCTACGCCATTGTCCATCCAGAGCATCCAGATGCCGATTATCCTTTTAAGTATTTGGCAGGTTGTGGTGTAGCTTTCAAATTGGCAACTGCCCTCCTTGAAACTATTCCTACAGAGATGTTGGACTTGGTAGCCATTGGTACCATTGCCGATATGGTTAGCCTTACGGATGAAAATCGTATTATGGTCAAGGTCGGGCTGGAAATTCTCAAGACTACTGAGCGTATAGGGCTTCAAGAATTGCTCCGCATTTCAGATGTGGACCCAACAACGATTTCCGAAGAAACGGTAGGTTTCAAACTGGCTCCTCAACTCAATGCCTTGGGACGCTTAGATGATCCAAATCCAGCCATTGAATTGCTGACCGGATTTGACGATGAGGAAGCTCAAGCCATTGCTCTGGAAATCAATGCCAAAAATGAAGAACGTAAGGAAGTTGTTCAAAAAATCTTTGACGAAGCTATGACCATGGTAGACTTGGACAAACCAGTTCAGGTTTTAGCCAAGGAAGGTTGGCATCCTGGCGTTCTAGGTATTGTGGCGGGGCGCATCATGGAACAAATCAGCCAGACAGTAGTGGTTTTGAATATTGAAGATGGCTTGGCTAAGGGATCAGCCCGTAGTTTGGAATCTATTAATATCTTCCATGCTCTTGATGACCACCGAGATATCTTTACTGCATTTGGAGGACATGCTGGAGCGGCTGGGATGACTCTTCCGGAGGAAAATCTTGGTCAACTATCAGAAATCTTGTGTCATTATGTCTATGATAATGACATTGACACGACTGCCAAAAATACGCTTAATTTAGACGAGGAGCTCCAACTCAGCGAGCTTAGCTTGGATACCATTAAGAGCCTTGAAAAACTAGCACCTTTTGGTATGGATAATAAAAAGCCAGTCTTTTGGCTACATAATATTACCGTTACTCAAGCTAGGACAATGGGACAAAATGGGGCCCATCTTAAGTTTAAGGTTAAGCAAGGTAAGGATAGCTTTGACGTTGTCGCTTTTAATAAAGGTAATCTGCTTCAAGAATTTCAACAAGCTCAAGGTTTGGAATTGGCAGTGACCTTGTCTGTCAATGTTTGGAATGGTCAGACAACGCTACAGCTCATGCTAGAAGATGCACGTGTGGATGGTGTTCAATTATTTGATTTCCGCTCAAAAAATATGGCACTGCCTGAAGGCGTACCAATGGTAGAAGAAGCAGCAGACACCGAGCCTGCAGTTGTCCTCAACACCTTACCTGAATCAGCGACAGAATTAAAAGAGTGGTTTGATGGTAAAGAATTCCAAGCTATCTATTTTAAAAATAGCATTAAGGAAGCCTATTATCTGACAGGTTATGGAACAAGAGAGCAATTTGCAAGGCTCTATAAAACCATTTACCAATTCCCAGAATTCGATGTTCGCTATAAATTGGATGAACTCAGTCATTACCTTAAAATCGACAAGATTCTCCTGATTAAGATGATTCAAATCTTTGAGGAATTGGATTTTGTGGCTATTGATAATGGTGTTATGACAGTCAATAAAGAAGCTGAGAAACGTGAGATTGAGGACAGTCAAATTTTCCAAGATCTGAAACGACTAGTTAAGTTCCAAGAACTCATGGCTCTGGGAACACCACAGGAAATTTATGATTGGCTGTATAAGTAGGGGAGTCTTAATCCAAAGGATTCGTCTCGAAATGAGGGTTAGCATTTTCTAAATTTACTATTTCATGCTATAATGGTATGTAAATATTTTTTTGGCGAAAAGCCTATAGGAAGAACAAATGAAATTAGAAGATTATATTGCATCTATTGAAAACTACCCTAAAGAAGGGGTTACTTTCCGTGATATTAGTCCTTTGATGGCTGATGGAAATGCTTATAGCTATGCTATCCGTGAAATCGTTCAGTATGCGACTGATAAGAAGATTGACATGATTGTTGGTCCTGAAGCGCGTGGTTTCATCGTTGGTTGTCCAGTTGCTTTTGAACTTGGTATTGGCTTTGCTCCAGTTCGTAAACCTGGTAAATTGCCACGTGAAGTGATTTCAGCAGATTACGAAAAAGAGTATGGTGTCGATACACTTTGTATGCATGCCGATGCAATCAAGCCAGGCCAACGTGTACTTATCGTTGATGACCTCTTGGCAACTGGTGGTACCGTTAAAGCTACAATTGAAATGATTGAGCGCCTAGGTGGTGTCGTTGCTGGTTGTGCCTTCTTGATTGAGCTTGATGGTCTTAATGGACGTAAAGCTATTGAAGGTTACGATACTAAAGTATTGATGAACTTCCCAGGATAAATCTATCTATGAATTAACAAAAGGCCTTAGGGCCTTTTTAACTCTTTTAAAACAAAGGTGGCCTCTAAATATAGTTTAAAGCTATAGCTAACTAGAGAAAATATATATTTGATAACAATACCTCCCCGGTTTATAATATGAAGATAGAATAAATAAGGATGGAGATATTGTTATGCCTATAAAACTTGATAATAAGTTACCAGCTCTTGATGTATTGCGTTCGGAAAATGTCTTCATCATGGATGAGAACAGAGCTAGTAGCCAGGATATTCGACCAATGGAGGTCTTAATCCTTAACCTTATGCCTACTAAAGAAGTTACGGAAACTCAATTACTACGTCTTTTGGCCAATACGCCACTTCAAATTAACGTCGAGTTTCTTTATATGGCTAGTCATAAGTCAAAAAATACCCATGCTGAACATATGGAAACTTTTTATAAGACTTTTGATGAAATTAAGCATAAGTATTATGATGGTCTCATCGTAACAGGTGCTCCTGTTGAGCAAATGCCTTTTGAAGAAGTTGATTATTGGCAAGAATTGACACAGGTTTTTGACTGGTCTAAAAAGCATGTCTATTCAACTCTTCACTTGTGTTGGGGAGCTCAAGCAGGTCTCTATTATAAGCATGGAGTCGACAAGGTCCCATTGTCAGAGAAACTATCTGGTATCTATAAACAAACGGTTGACATGCCTGAAAACTTCCTTATGAATGGCTTTGATGATAGCTTTGTGTCACCACACTCTCGCTATACTGAGGTTACGCTCGAGGATATTAAAAACAAGACGGATTTAGATATTGTTGTGTCAGGACCAGAGGTTGGTTTATCCATTTTAGCAAGTAAGAATCTTCGTGAAGTATATAGTTTCGGTCATTTTGAATATGACCGTGATACTCTGGCTAGAGAATACCGAAGAGATTTGGATGCAGGGATTAATCCAGACGTACCAGCAAACTATTTCCCAGGGGATAATCCAAGTCAGGAGCCTAAACTCCGTTGGAATCTTGCGGCATCTGCCTTCTTTAGCAATTGGATTAACTATGCGGTATATCAAGAAACACCTTATCGTTTAGAAGAGTTGGAAGACGATTTTTCATTCTACGGTTATTTGTAGTAGACAGTCTCAAAAGACTTATGTAAGCGCATAAAGACTTTTGGGGTGTCTAGCTACTCTGAAAGGTAAATATGAGTTTTTTTGAACAGTATCGATCAGGTAATCTGGTCCTTCCTAATGCTTTATTTTTCCACTTTAAGGATATTTTTCCATCTGCGGATGACTTTCTAGTTTGGCAGTTTCTCTATCTACAAACGACAACTCAGATTGGAGAAGTGGCTTCTAGTCAGATAGCGCAAGCAACTGGAAAGACACCAACTTTGGTTAATAAAAGTATTACGACATTGACTGAGGCTGGGCTCCTTGATTTCACGACTATTAAGGTTAATAATGAAATTGAGATGGTTGTAGATGCTTCACCTGCCTTGGCAGTTTTGGACAAGTTAGTGAGCAATGAAAAGACAACGAGCGGGCCTGTCGTTGGTCAGCCAACAAATACACAGCTCATCAAGCAATTAACAGATGAGTTAGAACAAGCTTTGGGAATCTTGAATCCTATGGTTATCGAAGATTTAAACAAGGAAATCCAAGAAGAGCACACTGATCCTGAACTTATCCGTGAGGCTTTGAAAGAAGCAGTATTTAACCGCAAGACAAATTGGAATTACATCAAAGGGGTTTTGCGTAACTGGAAATTGAGTGGTATTACGACGAAAATTCAAGTTGAAGAGCGTCGTTTGGAGCATCAAGGTAAGAAGCACCATCACCAAGTTTCGGATGACTTCAAAACAGGTATGGATGCAGCCCGTCAATTATGGGGTGGCCAATAATGTTAGGAAGAAAACGTGTTAATGAGGCTCTAGCTCTCATGGGGGAGATGTTTCCCAATGCTCATGGAGAGTTGGAGTGGGAAACTCCTTTCCAACTATTAGTTGCTGTTATTTTATCGGCACAGACAACTGATAAGGCTGTTAACAAGATTACACCAGGCTTGTGGGCGCGTTATCCAGAAATTGAGGATTTGGCTTCGGCTAATCTTGATGATGTTGAAATGTGTTTGCGAACAATCGGTCTTTATAAGAATAAGGCAAAGAACATCATCAAGACTGCTAGAGCTGTTTTAATGAATTTTGATGGACAGGTTCCGAAAACGCATAAGGAATTGGAAAGTCTACCTGGTGTGGGACGAAAAACAGCTAACGTAGTATTGGCTGAAGTCTATGGAATCCCTTCTATTGCTGTAGATACGCATGTCTCACGTGTATCTAAAAGGCTAAATATCGTGGCAGAGGATGCTAGTGTAGAGGAAATCGAAGCGGAACTGATGAAGAAAATCCCAAAGAGGGATTGGATTATCAGTCATCACCGTATGATTTTCTTTGGGCGTTATCATTGCCTAGCTAAGAATCCTAAGTGCCAGACATGTCCTCTTCAAAGTTATTGTAAGTATTATAAAGAAACAACCAAGAAATAAGCTGGAGAATGTGACTTTCTTCGGCTTTTTACGGCTGTAAGAATTTGTTACAAACTAGTAACTTGACAAAAGTCTCAGGCTTTAAGAAAATAGAAGAAACGATTTAGAAGCAGGAGCGATATAGTGAATGGCTGAATTCAGTAATGAAGAGTATCTGAGAGCCTTAGCTGATAATGGTGATAGAGAAGCAGCCAAAGAATATGAGCAAGCTTTGGATAATCGTATTTTTCAGTTGCAGATTTCATTGGCTCAAACGAGTGATCCGCAGGGTCGTAGGGAAGTGCAAAAACTCTTGGAACAAGAGGAAAAGAAAAAAAGGGACTACTTTCAAGAAAAAGAGGAAAAAGCTGTGAGCGAATTTAGACGTCGTAAAAATGAAACTACAAAGGGAAGAAAAGTTTCGAGTTTTGATAAACTCAAAGATCCTAATATTATTAGATGGGTAATTGGAGTTGTTGCAGTACTTGCAGTGGTTATTCCTGTGGTTACCTTGATGTGGTATAGTAATAACCAAAAAGAGAGTGTAACAAATCCATGGAAAAACGGTCAGTTGGCTAAAAGCAAGGAAGCAGCTGCAGCATCATCTGATAACCAATCCTCTCAAGTTGATACCTCATCTTTGTCTGACCAACAGTTAGAAGACTGGGTTGTTTCTACCTATGCTAAAGAACAAGGGTCAACAGGAGAAAATTATAAGAATCTAGGTTGGAATGTCTATTCATGGACGGATGATGATGATAACCTAGTTTATGCTCAACTTTATGATGCCTATGGTAATGATGTTCTTCTTTTCCGTGTAGATAAGAAGGGACAACTCGAAGCTTATGGTGGTATTGACGGTTCAAGTGATTCTTGGGACGTCGTTTCAAAAAAATATACAACCGATTAATGAAACTATATAAAACACCTGACAATGGTGGTTGAGACTGTCTTTTGACAGTCTTTTTTGGTATAATTTTAAGTAATCGTGTATACAATTAAAAAGCCGACTGAGAAGATTTGGGGATGATAGTTCTGCAGAACTTTTTTAATGTCTTCAGTTTTTCAAGGATAGCTTAAATAAAGGAGAGTTGTCGTGTCAGACTATTTATCGGTCACATCCTTAACCAAATATTTGAAAATGAAATTTGACCGTGATCCTTATCTAGAGAGGGTATATTTGACGGGGCAGGTTTCCAATTTTCGTCGACGTCCGAGTCACCAATATTTCTCGCTAAAGGATGAAGGTGCTGTTATTCAGGCGACGATTTGGGCTGGAGTTTTCAAAAAGCTTGGTTTTGAACTCGAAGAAGGGATGAAAATCAATGTCGTTGGTCGTGTCCAGATTTATGAACCTAGTGGTTCTTATTCCATTATTATCGAGAAGGCTGAGCCTGATGGTATTGGGGCTTTGGCCATCCAGTTTGAGCAGCTTCGTAAAAAATTGACTGCAGAAGGCTACTTTGATGATCGTCATAAGCAAGCTCTGCCTAATTTTGTCAAAAAAATTGGGGTTGTCACTAGTCCTAGTGGTGCGGTTATTCGAGATATTATTACGACTGTTAGTCGTCGTTTTCCTGGGGTAGAAATCTTACTTTTCCCAACCAAGGTTCAAGGTGAAGGAGCTGCACAGGAAATTGCTGAAAATATCCAAAAAGCCAATCAAAGGGATGATCTAGATTTACTTATCGTTGGTCGTGGTGGAGGTTCTATTGAAGACCTCTGGGCTTTTAACGAGAAAATTGTGGTTCAGTCGATTTTTGAGAGTCGTCTCCCTGTGATTTCAAGCGTTGGTCACGAAACAGATACAACTTTGGCTGACTTTGTTGCAGACCGTAGGGCTGCTACGCCTACAGCAGCGGCAGAACTTGCTACTCCGGTATCAAAGGCTGATACCTTGGTTTGGATTCGTGAAAGACAAAATAGAGCCTATCAAGCCTGTTTGAGACGTATACAATATAACCAGGAACGCTTGGCCAAATTGTCACAATCTGTTGTCTTTAGGCAACCTGAACGCCTTTACGATGGTTATCTACAAAAGTTGGATCGACTAACAACAAGGCTTGAAACCTTCATGAGTCAAGATTTCGCACGCAAACAAAAAGAAGCAGAGCTTTTGAGACAACGATTACAAGGCTTAAATCTTCTGACTAGTGTTCAGAACTACCAAGACCGTCGAGAGTCTTTGCAGCGTTTATTGGTGACTACAACCAAGAATACCATTAATGGTAAGCGTGTGAGATTAGAAAAGGCACAGGATGCTTTATTGTCTCTAGATACTAGCCGTATTGTTGCAAGGGGCTATGCCATTGTCAAGAAAGATGATAAACCTTTAACAAGTACCAAGAATATTACCGAAGGTGATCAATTAACCGTCCAAATGAGAGATGGAGAACTAGAAGTAGAGGTGAAAAATGTCAACTAAAAAAACATTTGAGGAAAATTTACAGGACTTAGAAGCTATCGTCACTAAGCTCGAAACAGGTGATGTTGCTCTTGAGGATGCTATTGCTGAGTTCCAAAAAGGTATGGCCTTGTCTAAAGATTTGCAGAAGACCTTGGAAGATGCTGAAAAGACACTAGTTAAGGTCATGCAAGCAGATGGTACAGAAACGGAAATGGATGCCTAATGAGCAAGCTAAATAAAATTGATGCGGCTATCCGTGATTACTACCAAAAAAAGAATTTTCCTGTATCAAGTGATTTAATCACTGCCATCCTTTATTCAGTTGATAGTGGAGGCAAGCGTATTCGTCCACTGATTTTCTTAGATTTACTTGAAGGATTTGGTTTAGAGCTTACTCCTAGTCATTTCGATGTCGCAGCAAGTCTTGAAATGATTCATACTGGAAGTTTGATTCACGATGATCTGCCGGCCATGGACGATGATGATTACCGTCGAGGACGTTTAACCAACCATAAGAAATTTGATGAAGCAACGGCAATCTTGGCTGGAGATTCTCTCTTTTTGGATCCATTTGATCTCCTGGCTCAAACAGACCTATCCGCAGAAATTCGAGTTCAATTGATTCAAGCATTGTCTCATTCTTCAGGAACCTTCGGTATGGTAGGTGGACAAATGTTGGATATGAAGGGTGAAGGTCAGGAACTTGATTTATCACAATTGGCTAAGATTCATGAGCATAAGACAGGTAAGCTTTTAACCTTTCCTTTTGTAGCGGCTGGTATTGTTGCTCAAAAAGATCAACAGGTCTTGGAAAACCTTCAAGAAGCTGGTCGCTTGATTGGCCTTGCCTTTCAAGTACGTGATGATATTTTGGATGTGACTGCTGATTTCGAAGAGCTTGGGAAGACACCTGGAAAAGATGTAGTTGCTGGAAAATCAACCTATCCGGCTCTGCTTGGTCTTGAAAAATCACATGCTATCCTTGAGGAATCACTTGATAAAGCTGAGGCTATTTTCCAAAATCTAGCTGAGACTCAAGGTTTCAAGAAAGACAGTATTATAGAAATCATAGAAAGGTTACGACTCCATGCCTAAGGAAAGAGTAGACGTCTTGGCTTATAAACAAGGCCTTTTTGAAACACGAGAACAAGCTAAACGTGGCGTTATGGCTGGTTTAGTTGTTAATGTTATCAATGGTGAGCGTTACGATAAACCCGGTGAAAAAATCGACGACGGTACAGAGTTGAAGCTTAAAGGTGAAAAACTTAAGTATGTGAGTCGTGGAGGACTCAAACTTGAAAAAGCTTTGGAAGTATTCAATCTGTCGGTTGAAGGCATGACGACCATCGATATTGGAGCTTCAACAGGTGGATTTACCGATGTTATGCTTCAAAATGGGGCCAAACTGGTTTATGCTGTGGATGTTGGTACCAATCAGTTGGTTTGGAAATTGCGCCAAGATGAGCGTGTTCGTTCCATGGAGCAATATAATTTTCGTTATGCTGAACCTGTCGATTTCACAGAAGGACTACCGTCTTTTGCATCAATCGATGTCAGCTTCATCTCTCTTAATCTGATTCTGCCGGCTTTGGCTAAGATATTGGTTGATGGGGGGCAAGTTGTTGCTCTTGTGAAACCACAATTTGAGGCGGGCCGTGAACAAATTGGGAAAAACGGGATTGTTCGTGAGAGCAGTGTCCATGAAAAAGTGTTAGAAACAGTGACTGCCTTTGCGGTTGACTATGGCTTTTCAGTTAAGGGACTGGACTTTTCACCTATCCAAGGTGGTCATGGTAACATTGAGTTTCTCGCACATTTGGAGAAGACAAATTCTCCTCAAAATGATGCTCAAACCTCTATTAAGAAAGTTGTAGCACAAGCACATAAGGAGTTTAAAAAGAATGAAGAAGAATGATCGTTTGGAGTTGATCCGAAAGATTGTCCAAGAAAATAAAATTACGACTCAGGGAGAATTGGTAAAATTACTCCAAAATGAGGGATTAAAGGCTACTCAAGCGACCGTATCGCGTGATATCAATGAAATTGGTATTACCAAGGTACCAACTGAAGACGGTTCATACATCTATGGGCTCTCAACTGCTCCTAGACGAGTGGGTGGAACTTCTGTTGTGACCCGTCGCTTGTTGCGTGTTGATCGTCAACATGCCTTTATGAATATCGTTGTTCAACCTGGGACAAGCCGCCTCATCAAGAAGATTCTTTTGGATGAGTACAAGCATTTGATTTTTAGTGTCATTGCTGACGATGATACCCTCTTTTTGGTAGCTCAGTCAGAGTTGGCAGCTATCGAACTACAGGGGCAAATCATTAAGTGGGTTGAAGAATAGGAGGGCCTATGCTTCTCGAAATTACGATAAAGAATTTCGCAATTATTGAAGAGATTTCTCTAAACTTTGAGAATGGTATGACCGTCCTTACTGGTGAAACAGGTGCTGGTAAGTCCATTATTATAGATGCTATGAATCTTATGTTGGGCGCACGTGCTTCTAGTGAAGTCGTCCGTCATTCAGCATCTAAGGCTGAAATTCAAGGCTTCTTTTCAATCGAACAAAATCCCTCCTTGGTTAGTATCTTGGAAGATAATGGGATTCCTGTCGAGGATGAATTGATTATCCGTCGTGAAATCTTCCAAAATGGTAGAAGTGTTAGTCGTATCAATGGACAGATGGTCAATTTAACGACGCTTAAAGCTGTTGGGCACTTCTTGGTAGATATCCATGGACAGCATGACCAGGAAGAACTTATGAAACCTGCTCTGCATATTACCATGCTTGATGCCTTTGGTGACAAGGAATTTTTCCAAACTAAGAAAGAATACCAAGGGTATTTTGACCGCTATCGTGAGTTAAGAAAAGCCGTTCTTGAAAAGCAGAAAAATGAGCAGGAGCATAAGGCTCGAATTGAAATGCTAGCTTTTCAGATTGCAGAAATTGAAGCAGTCTCTCTAAAATCAGGAGAAGATTTGGCATTGATGAAGGAGCGAGACAAGCTTCTTAACCATAAGCAGATTGCGGATACCTTAACCAATGCCTATGTCATGCTGGATAATGAAGATTTTTCAAGCCTTTCAAATGTCCGTTCTGCTATGAACGACCTCCAGTCTCTTGAAGAGTATGACTCTGATTACAAAGCACTCTCTGGAAATCTATCAGAAGCCTATTATGTTCTTGAAGATGTCACTAAGCAACTTGGTGACCTTTTGGATAATTTGGATTTTGATGCTGGGCGTTTGCAAGAGATTGAACACCGCTTAGATACGATTAATGCAATTACTCGTAAATATGGTGGAACTGTTGATGACGTCCTAGATTATCTGGAAAATTCAAGTAAAGAGTACAATCTTTTGACTGGCAATTCCAGCTCGTCAGATGCCATGGAACAAGAGCTTAAGCAACTTGAAAAAGACCTGCTTGCATCTGCAGAGACCCTACAAACGGCACGCCATCAAATTGCTACAGCCCTTGAAGCTGAGATTAAGAACGAGTTATGCGACCTTTACATGGATAAGGCTGATTTTAAAGTTACCTTTACTAAAGGGAAATTTAACCGTGATGGCAATGAGCAGGTTGAGTTTTACATCTCAACCAATCCAGGTGAAGGCTTTAAACCGCTTGTTAAGGTTGCTTCAGGAGGAGAATTATCTCGACTCATGTTAGCGATTAAGTCAGCCTTTGCCCGCAAAGAAGACAAAACAAGTATCGTCTTTGATGAGGTTGATACTGGCGTTTCAGGTCGTGTTGCCCAAGCCATCGCTCAGAAAATTCATAAGATTGGGAGTCATGGTCAGGTTTTGGCCATCAGTCACCTTCCGCAAGTTATTGCAATTGCTGATTATCAGTTCTTTATCTCTAAGGAAAGTGATAATGAGACAACTGTCTCTCGTGTGCGTCTCTTGACACCTGAGGAAAGGGTGCAAGAAATCGCTAAGATGTTAGCAGGTGATAATGTGACGGAGGCTGCCTTGAGCCAAGCAAGAGCCTTGTTAAAGGTAGATGACTCTCTTTAGAAAAAGACTTGGGAAAAGTTTTCCAGTCATGCTATAATAGAATAAAAATTTGTGTTAAGCGAGAAAAATATGAGTAAAATCAGAATTGTAACCGATTCGTCAATTACGATTGAACCAGAATTGGTTGAAAAATATAATATCACTGTTGTTCCATTGTCGGTTATGGTGGACGGTGTTATCTATTCAGATAGTGATCTTCGAGAAGAAGGTCGTTTCTTGGATATGATGAAGCATAGTAAAGAGTTACCAAAGACAAGCCAACCACCAGTAGGTTTATTTGCAGAGACATATGAAAAGCTTGTCAAAGAAGGTGCAGAACAGATTGTGGCTATCCACATCATGCACACTCTCTCTGGGACATGTGAAGCCTCACGTCAAGGCGCTAGCCTTTCAGGAGCAGATGTAACCGTCATCGATTCAGGCTTTACAGATCAGTGTCTAAAGTTTCAGGTTGTTGAAGCAGCTAAACTAGCCGAAGCAGGAGCTAGTCTTGATGAGATTGTAGCACGTGTGGAAGAAGTGAAAAGTAAATCTGAACTTCATATCGGTGTGTCTACCCTTGAGAATCTTGTCAAAGGCGGCCGTATTGGACGTGTAACAGGTCTACTATCTTCATTGCTCAATATCCGTGTCATTATGGAGTTGAAAGACTATCAGTTGAATACCATTGCTAAGGGTCGTGGTGCTAAGACGTTCACGAAATGGTTAGATTCTTATATTAATGGTATCAAGGATAAGGACCGCAAAGTGGCAGAAATTGGTATTTCTTATGCAGGGACACCTGATTTTGCACATGAAATGGCTGAAAAACTTGAGGTTTTGGGCGCTCCAATTTCAATCCTTGAGACTGGTTCCATCATTCAAACGCACACTGGTGAAGGCGCCTTTGCCGTAATGGTTCGTTATGAATAAGTGGAAAGAATCAGAATTAGTTAGAAGCCTCGTAGGCTTCTTCTTGCTTTTTCTCTTATTTGTCGGCCTCTTCATTTTTATCGTTCCTAGTACGAATCAGTCATCAAAAATTGCAGAAAAGATTAAATCTATCAAAAATGAAAAGGTCACCTATGTTGCTATCGGAGATTCCCTTACGCAAGGTGTAGGTGATAGTAGTAATCAAGGGGGCTTCGTTCCTGTTTTGTCTCAGGCCTTAGAGTCAGATTTTGACTGGCAAGTGACTTCTCGCAACTATGGTATCGCAGGAAATACGAGCAATCAAATTCTCAAGAGAATGCAAGAAAAGAAGGATATTCAAAGAGATCTCAAAAAGGCTAAAGTGATGACTCTGACAGTTGGTGGTAATGATGTGATCCATGTCATTAAGGACAATATCACTAATCTTAATGTAGACACCTTCACTAAGCCTGCTCAGGCCTATCAAAAGAGATTAGGACAGATTATTGAGCTAGCTCGTAAGGATAATAAAACATTGCCAATTTATATTGTTGGTATTTACAATCCTTTTTATCTTAATTTTCCAGAGATGACAGAAATGCAAACCATTGTAGATAATTGGAACCAATCTACTGAAGAAGTGTGCAAGAAGTACGATAATGTCTATTTTGTTCCTGTAAATGATTTGCTTTATAAGGGAATTGACGGTAAGGGCGGTGTTACAAGCTCTGGTGATTCGTCTCAATCTAGTAACTCTTCTCAAGATAGCCTGAATGATGCTCTTTTTGAGGATGATCATTTTCATCCAAATAATACAGGTTATCAAATTATGTCAGATGCCATTTTGAAGCGTATTAACCAAACAAAGAAGGAGTGGTCAGGTGAGTAAGATATGGAAGTGGTTATTTTTAGGACTCTTGGCCTTTAATCTAGCCTTAGTAAGTGTTGTGGCCTATAGAATCATGACTCCAGTGGAGACGACGAGTTCTGTACCCCTACCTAAGGGAGCAACTAAAATTGGTAAGTATAGTATGACAAGGGAGGAGCTTGACGCTGCTCTTACGGGCTTTGCCCAAGATTATTCGACCGATAAGATGCGTTTCAAGGTCAAGGTTACCAATTCTAAAATTGTTTTCGAAAGTAGCTATAAGGTTTTAGGTCACCCTGTCCCTCTTTATGTCTACTTTACGCCGGTTGTTAGTGAATCAGGAGCAATTGTACTTCATGTTTCTGAGCTTTCGGCTGGAACCTTGAAACTGCCTGTTTCGGATGCCCTTAAGATGATTAAACGTTCAACTAACCTTCCTGATTACATCGTCATCGATAGTAAGAAGGGAAAGGTTACCCTAAATATTCAGTCTATGAAGAATGAGAAGGGGATTACAGCACGTGCTCAAAGCCTTGATTTGGTTAATGACCGTATCGAATTTGACATCTATAAGACAATAAATTAAAAAGCCTTTACTTTTTGCAAAAAAGCGATTAAATTAGCGTTTATTACTTGACCTCATAGGCCTTTTAGGATAAGATAATACTTGTTCAAGCGCTAAAAAAACTATTCGCTTAGAAATAAATTGGAGGATTGTTACAATGGCTAACAAACAAGATTTGATCGCTAAAGTTGCAGAAGCAACTGAGCTTACTAAAAAAGATTCAGCAGCAGCTGTAGATGCAGTTTTCGCTTCTATCGAAGAATTCCTTGCTGCAGGTGAAAAAGTACAATTGATTGGTTTCGGTAACTTTGAAGTACGCGAACGCGCTGCTCGTCAAGGTCGTAACCCACAAACTGGTGAAGCTATCTCAATCGCAGCTTCTAAAGTTCCTGCATTTAAAGCTGGTAAAGCTCTTAAAGACGCAGTTAAATAATGTAAAAACCCCTAAGATTTTAGGGGTTTTGATTTATACGAAATAAGTTAAGGAAATCTATGAAAACCATAACAGTGGTATTGATTTTTCTTTTGGTTTTTACTGTTATTAAACTATCAGGTATTGTTGCTATCAGCAAACTGATGAAGCCAAGTGAAAAACAAATCGAAGAAGCTCGTCAGAAACGTCTTCAAGCTGAGAAAGAGGGCAAGGATCCTTTTGAAGACTGGGATGAACGTGACGATGATGGTCTTGTCTAATAAGAGAATCCTCATCAAATAATAAAAAAGTTTGGAAGACCTTCCAAACTTTTTTTGTAGACTAGTCAATGTAGTGAAGTTTTCCTCGGAAGTCTTCAAGAGTTTCGTAACCTTTTTCTTCCATGATTTCTTTAAGTTCTTTAGTAATACGGTCAAAAACAGTGACACCTTCTTTTTGAAGGGCAGTACCCACTTGTACCATACTTGCACCACAAAGGATGTGTTCAAAGGCATCACGACCAGATTTGACACCACCAGTACCAATAATTTGGATTTCAGGTTTCAGACGTTGGTAGAAAGCGTGAACGTTTGCCAAGGCAGTAGGTTTGATATAGTCACCACCGATACCACCGAAACCATTCTTAGGTTTGATGACAACAGACTCATCTTCAATGTAAAGGCCATTACCAATTGAGTTCACACAGTTAACAAAGACAAGTGGAAATTGGTTAAACACTGCAGCAGCTTGGTCAAAGTGCACAATATCAAAGTATGGTGGTAATTTCACACCAAGAGGTTTTGTAAAGTAAGAGAAGACTTCAGTAAGGATCTCGGTTGTTGTTTCAAAATCGTAAGCGATTTGAGGTTTTCCTGGAACGTTAGGACATGAAAGGTTGAGTTCAACCAGCCCCTCGTAGTCGCTATCTTGAACTTTTTTAAGAATAGTGTGCGTTTCCTCAGGTGAGAGACCAACAAGTGAAAGAAAATGATTTTTTGTATTGGGTTGCTTTTGCAATTCAATGACATAGTCAAGGTAGTATTCAAAACCATTATTTGGCAATCCCATTGAGTTGATTGACCCAAGAGGTACATTCACATAACGTGGTTCAGGATTACCAGGGCGGGCCTCAAGTGTCCCTGTTTTTGTGACAAATGAGCCTGCGGCTGAAGCCTCAACCTCTGCCAATTCTTCCTTAGTCATACAATGAACACCAGCAGCATTCATGAGACAGTTAGCAAATGTAAACTGACCAACTTTTGTAGCAGTAGAAACCATAAGATCCTCCTTAAAAATCACAAAGTAAAATGTTACTATTTCATCTCATTTTAGCATTAAAAGAGGCCTAAAACAAGGAAATGTTGGACAGCTAAAAGTATCTAAAAGAAATTTCTGATACCGTCTCTTTTAGTCAAGGCAAGAAGCGATAGAATTTTACAGAATTTTTTGGATTTTGCTAGCTTTTTCAAGGTTTTTTGGGTAGAATAGATAGAGTAAATGGGTATAACCCAAAATAAAAAGGAGACATAACTAATGGTAAAATTGGTTTTCGCTCGCCACGGTGAGTCTGAATGGAACAAAGCTAACCTTTTCACAGGATGGGCTGACGTAGATCTTTCTGAAAAAGGTACTCAACAAGCTATCGATGCTGGTAAATTGATCAAAGAAGCTGGTATTGAATTTGACCAAGCTTACACTTCAGTATTGAAACGTGCAATCAAAACAACTAACCTTGCACTTGAAGCATCTGACCAACTTTGGGTTCCAGTTGAAAAATCATGGCGCTTGAACGAACGTCACTACGGTGGTTTGA
>ERZ773018.100-NODE-100-length-59096-cov-6.585847_pt1 | contig 59096 bp, 69 predicted proteins | sample MGYA00580840_ERZ773018 | MGnify/ENA primary metagenome ERZ773018 (study PRJEB29015, sample SAMEA2738125) | human oral metagenome | biome: human oral; feature: human-associated habitat; material: saliva | place: China | collected 2256 ... | reverse complement strand
GCCACTCCGACAATTCATTATTGGCTGGGGATGAGGGACTTGAACCCACGAATACATGAGTCAAAGTCATGTGCCTTAACCAACTTGGCTAATCCCCACCACTACATATATCAACTACTGGGAGGTCAATTAATATACTATAGTGTACTTATATACACAAATTAGGGCTATATACTTTATGTTGTCTTACTGGACACTTATTTAGCATCATTTTCTTTAGAAAGGAGGAAAGTATATGAGAGGGTCTATATAGCCCTAATCAGTATATATAAATGAGTCGAACCTGCAGCCTTGTGGGAACTTTGAGTCAATTATATTAACACTCAAACCAATAACCAAGGATTTGTACGAACTTTGTTATTTATAACTTGACCTTTAGTAAATTGAAATTTGAGTCTTGAAGTTTAACCTTTGAGATTTGACCTTTGAGCTTTATCTACTGGAATAGATTCTCAAAATAATCTAATCATTACATTTTCGTTAGAAAATAATGTTTTCTTCATTTGACTCAATAACCCCTAAGCCAAGTGGGAATATAAGTTATAAGTTTTCGCAAGTCCGACACACTATTATTCAATTGTTTACGCTATTATTCAATTGTTAATCTATACCTGAACCTCTATGGTTGTCAAGGCATTAGATGTGGATAATACAAAGTCTACATTCAATGTGAAGTCATCAATGAACTCATGTAGTTCAACCATAGCCTTAGTTGTATCTATGGCTTCGACCATTTCATAACCATTGTCTTCTTTGTATCTCTTGATAATACTCTCTAATTCGCCTGACTTTGACTTTTCCTTATCACCAGTCATTAAAGAGTTAGTCATAGTAGTAATATCTTTATCTACTGCCTTATTCATCTTCTCAAGATTTTTCATTACAACAGTTTTATTATCGTTAATAGCCATCAGCAATTCAGAGTACATATAAATGTTAGACTTTAAATCAATAGCTTCTGCTACTGTCATTTCTTGACCTGCTATTACCACATTAGTAGTGGCATTAGACAAGATTATAGCCTTGCTGATATTGTTTCTAAGAGTGATTAAATCTCTTATCTTCTGATATTCAGCCTTCTTGTTTTTCTTGAACTCTGTTTTCTTAGTTCCATTTTCAAGCACATCTTTACTAGCTTTAGCTACTACAGCAATCTCAAGGTTATCTGTTAGCTTTTCAATCTGCTTAGCAAGAAGTTTCTTCTTAGCTAGTGCTTCGTGGATAGTCATCTTCATTGTTGTTGTCATTATTATAATTCCTCCTCAAAAATACTCAACATATCTCTAGGCAATTCCTCTTTAGTTACCCCTAATAATTTAGGTGGTTGACTGGAATCATACCTAGTTCTCTCTTTAATAGCCCTCTGAAATTCTTCTGGGACTCTAACCTTTAGCTTGAGATAAGGTCGACTCAATTTAATCTCCCTATCTCTAACATCTCTATATATTACAGGGTCAACATGTTCCATATTGAACTTGACCCCAAACAACTTAAATGAGTAACCAGACATCAATAACTCTTTAATAGCGTATTCCATACTATCAAAAACCTTATACATATCTCTCTCACTAAGCTGAATATTGCTATCTTTTCTTATCATATCTCTGACATACTTGTTTAGCATCTTAGGAGGAATTTTTTTCTTTTCATATTTATACATAATTTCACTCCTTTAACAGCCCCTTCTATTAATTTAATAAGGATAACTACGGAAAAAATTAATCTAAAATTGCATTTTTGTTCGTTTTTCCTTATATTTTAACTAATTTTATGGGATTTTTCCTTATTTATTATGGACTCATAGCACTCTTCACAAAAAAACCTCTTGCTTTCTTTCCTTTTCTTCTTCATCTGGGATTTAAGCTTGATACACCCACAATCTGAACAGACCTCATATATACCTTTAGAAATATTCAAGTAGTACCAGTCTTCATAGTCCTTGTAATACTGTTTAGATATTTTCTTGGTTATAGAGTTGATTATCTGCGATATATTAGGGCTAGTAGTTTTAGTTATCTCTGCTATATCCTTAATAGACACTCCTAATCTATACATATCAAGTATCTCTACCTGCTTATCTGTTAGGGAAGTCCTATTTATTAAAGACTCTAAATCCATTAATATTATATTTAGTTCACTATTTATATCATCTACATAGTCCATTGTGAGTAAAGCCTTAATGACTTTAGTATTCATCATATCTAAAGCGTTCCAGTCTGGAGAACCATTGTCCTTTAGTGGTGCTTTAAACTTAATAGGTCTATGTTCAGACATATATACATCAAGCATATCTTTCTTGATAGTAAATATATGCTTATTGATTAGCTTTAGTTTCTTTAATTCATCCCCCACCAGGTGTTCAGCATTACTTTTACATATAGCATACCTAACCTTCCTGGTCTTGAGATGTTCAAGAAACTTATTGTATTCTGTTAGAGTCTTGCTTTCTCTAATTATCTTGTCAGTCAACTCAATATCCTTAGACTTTTTGAAGTTTCTCTGTCTAACAAATATAGAGAAGTCAACTTTATCTTCTCCCTCTTTATAAGAGAGTAGAGATTGTCTTTTCTGTTCCTCTTGTATTGCCCTTTGGAACATCTCTTTAGAGTGATACAATCTTAATTTAGGTTCATCACTCTTTTCTTTTTTTAGGGCAGGTGAGTTTAACAAATATGTACTGATAGTTTCAAGAGTTGTAGCTGGGTATGAATCAGTATATAGGGAATCGTTCTGATTCAAACAAGCCTTAACTGATGAAGAATCAATACCAGTTTGCTCATCTACCTTTTGTTCAAAGAGGTTTAACCAAAAGTCATCTGCAAACTCTATACCATTTACTTCTTTTATATTCAATATCTCTTTAATCAGAGATAATCTTTCTTCGTATGTTTGTAAAGACCAATCTAACCTAGACTTGATTTCTATATACTTAGATTGAATCGTATCTACTTTATTCTTTTTACTCTCCAATCATACATTACCTCTCATTCATCTTATTATCGCTCAATCGCCACTCGGCTCTAAGCATTTTTTTTAAATCTTACTAATTTATGTACTATTGCACCATATTTAATCTTATTTTACAAGTAATTATATCTAATGTTGCTATTCAAAGGGATATTTTTAGCAATTAACCCCTGTAAACAAGTATTAAATGCAGCATTTTAGAAGTATTCATTTATTAAATTGTAGTCATTATTCATACCTTTTATTCCAGGAACATATAAGAAGAATACACTCAAATAGGGATGTTTTCAATACTTTAAGTAGATTTTACTGTATATCCTCTTATTTTAGTCCCCTTAGAATCAAATCTCTGTTTCCGTATGAATATGGATAAGTTAAATTTAAGGGAATCATTGTCATTTAACTTTCTATATATATTATACCACAGGTTTTCTCAAATCGGCACAGAATAGAGAAAAAAGTTTAATTTAATTAAAGATGCCTGGACAATAGGGGAGAAGTGGTCGCTCAAACGCCACTCGGCTTAGATGGGTGAAAGCGTTGTGGGAGAATGGGTTGAGGGGATTGAGGAGAGGGGAGTCTTTGAGGTGGGGAGAGTGTTGGGTTTGTTGGGGAAAATGTTGGATGTGTTGAGTAACATATAGGGCTGGAAGCCTTGCAATACAAGGGCTTCAAGAAAACTACCCCGCCCTATTTTTAATTTTACATCCTAACAATTAAAGGGTATAATTGACTGAAAAATAAATACTAATTATTTTCTAAAAAGGCTGCAAGCGTTGGAATTGCTGGAATTTATGAATTAATCAGGCTGGAGTTGTAAAAAAAGTTTAAACTTTGCTTTTACTCTAAAATCATTTGAGTTGTGGATAACCTGTGGATAACTTGTGAATAAGTGCTTTGAAAAATCAATCATTACATTTGATAATCTTTTAGAAATAAAGGAATTACAATAACTGTACTACTCACCTAATACACCCAACAATTGTACTAATACATTAATACAAACAAATAAATATCAAGTAAACCACTTAAACTAACCACAATAAACTAATACATTTAACTGTACCACCTCACTAATACACTAATTAACATATTATATCAATACAGTAATACAACTAACTATACATATATACATACACCATATACATCTATCAAGCCAACATATGCTTGCAGACACTTCAACACTCAACAGACTAACTCAACAATAAATAAGCCTCACCAACTCAATCAACCAGCTTAAACCAGTCAAGAATAAACTAATCAACGCTTAACACTTAACTATATAAGCCTATACAACTATACTTAAACCTAATCAAACCATTGAAAATACTAAGCCTAACGGCGTTTGAGTGGTAATAATACATTAGGCTTAAGTTAGCTTTTAACTTAATCTTTTAAAGTAATCAGACTTCATAGACTCACTCACTCATATATATATGCTGCTTATATATCCTATATCCTATATATCAGACTTGACCATCTCACCTTTAACATCACCTCAAGCACCATATAAAATTGCCTTCAAACCAAGTAATGGTAAAGGCTGACGCCGTTTGAGTGAGATTTTACTTACATTATAGGGCAAAAATTAAAGCTAATTTTAGACCTGCTTAATCAATCTTTTTTTTTCAAGCCTACAAAAAATTTTTTTGTTCTTCACCAAAAAAACCAGACCAAGCAACATATACCTTTAAACCACAATTAAAAAGCTAGTAATTGCAACACCTATGCACAATACTAGCCTAATAATTACAATATATCTGACTTACTTTTATAAAGTGAATCGTTGAAAACACCTTCACGACCAACTAAAAAATCCAAAGAAACATTAAATATATTTGCTAATTCTATCAATGTACTTAACTTTGGTATGCTTTCGCCCGTTTCAAGTGCTGAGTAACGCCTTCTGGTTAATCCTGCCTTTAAAGATACATCTTTTTGAGTTAAATTGCTTAACTTTCTTAATTCTTTTAGTCTATTTGCTAAATTATCCATGTAATTTACACCTCTTTACTTAATTTTTATCTAATTCGGATCCGGATTTTTACTTTTTTCAAAAATATTTATTTGAATTTTAAATCATAAATCTGTTTATATCAATGTATATAGCTGTCAAAAAAACTTTTTCAAAAAAAGTAAAAAAAAGTGTTGACGTTTACGGCTCACAGGTGTAGTATAGAATCATAGAAAGGGACGTAAACGACACAAGCCTACAAATCCAACTGTGGTAGGCAATGCACCTTAACAACTTCATAATTTAATATTTCCGGTAACCTTGACTCTATGTAACCTTTGCCAAGACCAGACTATGGCAATACATAGGTGAGCGAAGGACTTAGAATCAAGGCGAAGGGGGAATATTAAATATTTTAATATAGCTTGCTTTTAAAGTGCTTAACCATTTGCATTTAAGTATTTTAAAAGTAGGCTATAGCCTACAAGAAAGGAGGTATAAGCCCATGAAAAAAGGTAAAAAGAAAGGGAAGGGCAATCTTGATACAGTCGCCACTGTATTAAGTATTATCTGTCAATTGGTTGGTTTGTTGATAACTATTATCGATAAATTAATCGACTGATAGAGTTTTACAGCTTGTAAGGTGTAGAATCCTACACCTTTACAGGTTGTAACCTTTCCCTTCAAATTTACCTTTATCATAGGGTTAAAGCACACTATGAAAAAATTAAACATTCTTAACCTAGCTATTGCAATTACTAACTTGTTGATACTTTTACTAATTTTTTTTAAAAAAATTTAAAAAAAGTATTGACAAGTACAAAATGTACTTTTATACTAGAGTTAAGCAAAGTACAAAATGTACTCTACAAAATTAAATCGTCAAGTGTAACCCCATAGAATTTAGCTAATTCAATTAGCATATCTATTCTAGGTTCACGGGTACCGTTATAGTAATTTTGTAAAGTACGAGGGTTGACAAGTAACTTATTTGCAACTTCTTTGATAGTTAAATTATTTTCTTGATTTAATCTATTTAAGTTTTTAGCTAAATTATTCACGTCAACACCTCACAAAAAATTATATCAACTATATTATAACACAAATTAAGAGAAAAGAAAAGAGGTAGAAAAAAATGTCAAATTTTAAAATCAAATTTAAGGGTCTAATGCTAGACCTACAAAAAATAAAAGAGGTTAGAATTGAGGACTGGAGCGAATACGTTGCCGGCAAGTCTTCAAATGGTGGTAACTATATTTACGGTACTACCTTCAAAAAAGAAGGTAATAAGTGGATTAGAGTAGACTGGTCAAGTTGTGAAATGCTTGACAAAGAATACTCTAAATCAAGCATAGGCGAAATATTATCATTCCTTACTTATGTTGGTGAGGATATGGAAATAAGTATATATTAAAAAAATAGAAGGAGGTAAAAAAATCATGACAAACTTAAAAGAAATATCAAATAAGAGATTAGAGGAAATACAAGATTTAATAATTGGAGAATCGGCGTTTCTTGAAGCATTGAAGCAGGTAAAAATAAAGAAAACCAAAAAGGGCGAATATTACAAGAATGTAAATTTGGGCTTAGATGGTGCAATGTATCAAAAAAGAGAATTTGGATTTGGTGGAGAGAGTGCATTAAGTATTACTTATAAATATAAAAAAACCAACGGGTTGACAGGGTATGCAGAACGCCAAATAGACCTGTACAAGGTTTTGGATAGTGGAGAAGCCAAAGACTATGAAGGTAGACCAGGAATTATATTTGATAGAGGTATATATATTAAGAGTATTTACATCTATGATATATCAGAATGGGAAGACTTGATAAAAAAAGCAATAGAAAAATCAGAAAAATATATAGCAATAAAAAAAGCTAGTATGGAGCTTTTAAAGGTTCAAGTTGGCAGAATTGAGAGACTTTTAAACGAATTAGATTTGGAGATTGAGAAGGCAGAAAAAGAATATAAAGAAATAGAAGACTTTAACAACTTGAGATGTGTATTAGAAAAATTAGAATTTTAACCACAAATAGAGATTGAAAATGATGGTAAAAAAGGGCTATACCAGGCTATAGCCCTGATAAATGATAACGGAGGTATAAACATATGATTACAATATTACATACAGAATTTGACAATGCAAAAAGTTTTTACAATAAAGCAACTATGGAATTTTTAAATGATGGAAAAATCAACCTATACTCATATAACCAGTTGGTATTGTCCATAAAAGATAATGAAGTTATAGATTTCCCTATGGAAGAGTCTAAGTTATCAATGACAACGCTAAGACATACAAGGGAATTTTTGAAGCAAAACATAGACTGTAACAAGTCGTGGACAAAAAAAGAAATAATCAACCTTAGAAACTCATTAAATTAAATGGCAAAAAGGCTATACCATACCGCAGTATAGCCTTAATAATAAAATATGATGGAGGTATAGAAAAAATGGGAAGAGAGTTAGTAAAAAGAATGTCAATTAGAAATGATGGTAAAATCACTATAAATAGTGCTGATAGCAACTGGTATCCTAGAAAATACCATACATGGGAATATACAGGTACTATAGAAGAAGCTGTAAAAGATATATTAGGAAATAATCTTGATATAGGTACAAGTTGTCAAGGTTCATTTGTAGAATATCTATGCAGTGCTATATATGAGGTGTCTATAAAACAATACAATAAAGATGTTTATGGTTGCATAAGAGATTTAAGAAGCATTGTATATTACTCACCACAATTTGACAAAGTACCACCTGCAGAGAAGGCGTATAACTCTTATTCTGAAATGATGGAGATTTTAAAAGACAATATCAAGGCTAAAAGAAAAAATAAAAATAAATTCTATGTATCGCTTAACCATGGATATCTATATAAACTACCAACAGGCAGATTAGGAAGTTATAAGTATACTACTGTATCTAACAAAACATTTCCTATAGTAGCGTCAATAATGAGTTGTGAGATTTTAAAAGAGGCAAGATTGATTGAATTGTAAAGGATGGTAAATGTAAATGATAAAGAAAATATTAAATATAAAACTAATCAACTGTGTACCTCTAGCCCTAGGGCTAGCAGTGTACAGGGCTTGGAAAAATGCAATTGAAGTATATCCACTAGACGGGACAATACTAATGATAATCCTTAGTGGACTAGCTGTAATAGTCTATTTGATAATAATTGCAATGTATGTATGATTTTGAAATGATGAAGAAAATGGAGGATAGTAAAAATGATAGTAAAAATTGAACATGAATTAGATAGAGCAACACTAGAATTTACCAAAGCTATGGTAGAGATTATCACAAAATTAGGATTAAGTGAGAAGAAGAGAATCATTGAGGTTACAACAAACTATAATTACAGGGTTATAGAGGAATTTATAAATCTATATGATGGTTATGAAGCAGCTTGTGCTTATGGAAGTCTCATAGACAATTATGATTTAGAGTTTGAAGATGGTGTAGCGATACTGTTTAGAGAGTTACCAAAAAATGGTTGGGAAAGCATATACAGAATATACATTTCAAATGATGAAGACTTCATTGAGAAGAACAGAATTGTGTATGATGAAGATATTGAAGGCTATGTTTTACAGAACAATAATTAAATTTTAAATGATGGTAAATTTGGAGGTAGAAAAAATGAAAACAGCTAAAATAATAAACAGTGCAATAAATGGAATATACAAAAAGAATCCTGAAAGATGGATGTTGCAGGAAGATGGAGAAGTTTCATACCTAACTAATACTTATGTATTGTACAAAATTAAGGATTGTCCACTAAAAGCAGTAGGGAAACTAGAATCAAATGATAGTATGAAGAATATGTTTGAGGGCTACTTGAAGAAAGAAGAAAATTTGATAGAAGTAGGCGAGCCGGTCTATCAAAAAGTATCAGGCAAATGCACAGTAAATATCTATAAGATGGCAAATGATGAAAAAGTTGCAATCAACAAGGATTTACTAAAGCATTTTGAAAACTACACGCTAAAAAGTCCTGGAACAAAAAAGGATATTGTTGGAGTATATGAACATGGTGAGTTGGTAGGTATTGTTTACCCTATGAGATTGAGTGAATATTAAATTGCAAATGATGAGGAATTTAGAAGGGAAGGTAAACTTAAATGATGGAAATACTAAGACAGATACAAAAAGAGGAAGAAAAGGTTTTGAGGAACAAGCCTTTAACCATACAACTTGCTGTTGATAATGTAGAGCGTGGAATGCTATCGAATACCATAAGTGAATACTATGGGAATAGAGTTGTAGCAGCAGATGGTTTTGATTGTGATATAGTTACAGAAAATGGTGTCTATGTAATGATTAGGTTTGTGATGGAAGGATTAAGTAAGCTGTGGTGCTGTATCTACATATCAAGTGATGAAGAATATATAAGTATTAAGAAGTTGGAGGTAAACTAAAATGATGAGAAAAATGGCAGAGCTAGAAATGCAGTTATCAGAAGAATTATATTCAGAGTTAGGTTTAGACTTAAATAATATTGAGTCAGACTATGATGAAGAAATACTTGCTACCTACATACTAAAAATAGGTGGAGAGTGGAAGAATGTAATGGTCTATGATAATATGTTCCTTAAGGCTATAATTACAAATGATGGAGAAATCTATACCAACACTAGCACTTGTGGGCTATCATATGATGATATAGTTAGATATAATGTAGGATTTGAATTGTAAATGATGGAGGATTGAAAATGAACAAAAATATATACTATGGGCCAACGTTTAAACAGGAGAAGCAAGGCAAATACATGTTGTACCTGTTTGATGAAATATATAAGAAGAATGGGGAGTTATATGATAATGATATGAGTGCATTTGTAGAAATTGAAGATACAAATGTAACTGTAGAAGATATACATGCAGAGTTTAGATATAGGGCGAAAGACATTCAGAGCTGGAAGAACAAGAATATATCTCATGTATATTTTAGCGTTCAGGTCTATGAGTGGGATGATGAGGAAGAAACATATACACCTTGTGATTTTGAAGGAGGAATTGAAGAAGAATCAAGAGTAACTGGATTTTCAGAAGATGTATTGTGGTGTGGTATGAGGGTAGAAGTACCTAGGTTTGGCAGCATACTGTTAGAAGGCGAAGTAGAGGAAGAAGATGAAGATGAGGAGGAATTTTAAAATGATGAGTAAAACAGATATAGAGAGAATAGTAGATGAAAGATTGGCAGAAATGAGAAAGCAGATGATAGAAGAATTACAGGGTCAATTTGAGAGCGAAGATAGACTTAAGACTATATGGGATTTAGATATAAGAGATAGAGAAGGATATTATCGCCTGTTTGGTGATGGAAGGATAAGTAACTTGTCTTTTGATAATCGCACAGATGAAGATGTTAGGAATATAGGCAATGCCTTCTTAACTAAAAAGGAAGCAGAGTTTGAACTTGAGAGAAAGAAGATTGAGACTATCATGAGGAAGTATAGCAGACCATATGTAGCTGGAGAAGATAATTATTGCATATTATATTTTCATGATGAGAAAAAGGTTGACGTTGGTTATTATTCAGTTACAGATTATGGCTTGCCTTATTTTGAATCAGAAGAAGTAGTCGAAAAAGTAATAGATGAGATAGGTGAGGACAGATTAAAGAAGTATTGGTTTAGGATTGCTGATGATGAGTAAATTATAATATATTGAAAAATAATTATATAAAATATACATAAGGTTCAAAGCCTTGCAAGAATGGAGATGATAGAAAATAAACTTTAAATAAAGTTTAAAAAAATACTTGAAATGCAATATTAGATATGATATAATAGATTTATCAAGAAGGGAGAAATGGAAATGATGAGGAAAAGAAAGAGAATCAAGAAATGGGATTATACCTCCATTGAATGATAAATTAATTCAAAAAGTGGTTTAGCACTTTACACTCTAAACTAAAGTGCGTATAATTAAACTAGGAGATGATTTTAGACAGAAGTAGATTTGAAAGGATGATGAAAATGCTAGGACAGAAGGTAAAAGATAGAATAATTACAGCTAGACCAATAAGAATCCACAAGGGGGCATATAACGGAAGACAGACTTATGACCTAATTAATGTTATGGATGTGGTTCATGATATCAACTGGATGAGTAATCCTGAAAACAAATATAACTGTGGTGAATGCAGAAGCAACGCTGGAAGCAAGAGAGATTTACCTTGTGGACAGCAGAATTGTTGGGTATCTTGTGCAACAAAATAAAGGAGGATGATGAAAATGCTAGAGAGGATGATAAAAATAGGAATAGAATCAGCTAAGGAAACAATTATAGATATGTTTAGACTCATAGCGATGATAATTTTAGGGGCATTTAAATAAGAAAGGAGAATGAAGATGAAATCAATAGTGGTAATATGGGAAGGTAACAGTTTTAGTTTTGAAGTGGACGAGGAGATGGCGAAGATTGAATTTGGTGAGTATTTTGCAGAAACTGGAGAATACAATAGAACCTGGTCGGTAGAGTTATCAGATGATGAGTGGGACGATTTAGGAATAAGAGCTGGCATATTATCAGAAGATTATGAATCCGAACTTGAAGTTCAGTATGATGAGGAAATCAACTGGGAAACTGGGTCAGCTATGGATGAAGTGGCTTATGTAGAACTAACAAATAGATTTATTGAGGCATTTAAAAAGGATTGGGAAAATGTTATATCTGAAATGGGAGGAGTAGAGTTGACATTCCCAGAAGGAGAAAAAGAGATTATCACAGCATAGAATGGAGAATGAAGATGAAAACGATATATCCAGAGTTTGAAGGAAATGAATTATTTATTAACAGCAACATAGTGAGTACAGACCCAGATGGGTTCTTGGAAGATGATGATAGTCTGTGGGTAGATATCAGTGTTCAGGAACAATTAGAATTGGTCTACGAGAATAACCTAATTTCAGAAGATAGGTATCTTGAATATAAAGATGAAGAAGATAGGGTTATATCTGATGAGGTTCTTGAGAGTATCCTTGAACTAGATGAACTGGTTGATGAGAAATTGATTGAGAAGTTTATGGATAAGTTAATAGCTGAATGCAAAGAAGAAATTAAGGATTGTGGAGGATTGAGAGTCTCATTCGACTCTGGTGATGAAAGAATCATTGAGGCATAGGCAGTGGTTAAGAATTTTGAAAAGAAGGGATAAAGACTAGTTTATGAGATGGTAGAAGTATCATCTCTTTTTTTGTACCTATAACCATAAAAGCAGCATTATCTCCAAAAATTGACAATGATGGAAAATTTTGACCTCATAGAATCCATTCTAAGGGGTTTTGAATCATCTCTTAATACAAAGTATCCATTAACTTTTTCTAATCTCATACAGACGATTTTAGAGCTTCATATGGTGATTTTAGATGATAAGAAAAGTAAAATATGATAAATTTAAAATGATAGACAAAATGGGATATATATAAGGTGATTTACACCCCTCTGTGAGGCTCTCAGAACCTCTCTAAGAGGTTTTAAATCGTTTTAGGTACAAACACCTTACTAAGGGGGTCTAAACGCTTAGAGCATTTACGATTTGACCTTTATTTTTAGGCTTTATATTTTTACTGGTTTATGGTAAAATTAATTTAACAGCAAAGCCAAAAAGAAGGAGATTTTGATATGAAGATTAATTTGCCAGATGAATTATATTTTGGAGTGATGCAAATTTGTAATGATGAGGATGTTGCTATTGATGATTTTGTTCAAGGACTGTTTGAGAGATACCTAAACCTGCAGCAATCATATAATGAATTACCTCAAAACAAGATAGACTACTTTACATCTTGTCTACACCAGACCATAGATGAGATTATGCAGAGTCAAAAAGATTTGTCTGTTTCAGATGAGGGCACTGATGTAGATAAGAGAATGATAGATATATTGAATGTTATCTTTGCTAGAGCCACAAGAGATAAGATGATTATGAGCGAGTGCGTAGACTTATTCTTTGGAGAATGATGGTAAGGTTATATATGATAAGATACATCAAGTAATATAATTTCTCAATAAGGGGGCGGCCCTGTAAAACTCCTTTAATTCTTTTTTTTAAAAGATGATGGTAAACCATCATCACAACACCACAAGAAAGAATACCTCTTTATGAGGCTTAAGGTTAAGCCTAATGGCGTCTGAATGATAATAAGATTCTAAGACTAGTCTTCACTAAGGTTAGTCTTTATTTAATTCTAAGAGAGTAGACCTTTAATTCTTCTTTGTTTCAGCTAAGCCAGATGGCGATTGAATGATATACTCATGACCCTTAATCTAATTCTTTTTTAAAATAACCTTGGAGCTATGCTCCAAGCAAATCAAAAACCAAGCTAAATCTTTATTTCTGAATCATAATTAAATCACTATACAGATGGAAAGAAAAATAATTTAAAATAGTATTGAAATACAAAATTAGATATGATATAATATAGATAGACATAAATAATTCTTATAAAATTCTAATTGAGTTTCTCATTTAACTCATTTAACTCATTCTATACATTTATCTCATTTAACTCATTTAACTCATTAGAGGGTCTGAAATGATTGCTACATCTGGGTTACAGAGGATAAATGTCAACGAAATGGATTGTTTTGTTAGGAAAAATGTATGGAAATGTTAAGAAGGTATATTATTTTGTCAAGAAAATATATTGTTTTGTTAAGACGATGTATGGAAATTTTAAGAAGGTGTATTATTTTGTCAACGAAATGTGTTGGACTCTAGAAAGGAGATTTTTATGGTAAAAAAAGAGGAAGGTGTTTTTGATAACAAATTGGTGATAATTAATCGATGTTTTAATGAACAGGATTTTACTAGTCTAACTTCAAAAGAATTAGATATTTTATTTTCCTTATTGTATTTGGCAAGATGGCGAAGTTATACAGAGGGGACTCAAATAAAGAATCTTAAGACTCTTGCGAATATAAAAAGGACAGACCTCAATGCTTTGGAACGTCAATTCAATAATGTCAGAGATTTTCTAAATGATGGAAAATTTGGAATATTCAAGAATTTACGCTTTGATAAGGAAAGAAGAACTTTTTCCTATGAATTGAATAGAGACAAAAAGTATTTATTTGATAAGGAAAACGCTGTGAGTAGAAAAGAATACTTGATATTATTCAATCTTGATATATTCACTAAGATTAAGAGTAAGTATGAGAAAAATATTTATAGAATCCTAGTTGTGTATAGTGGCAATGGCTGGCTTAAGATAAATAGAAATCAATTTTTGAAAGCGATTGGTTTTCCTAAATCTTATAACAAAAGACAAGAAGCCTATAAGCTTAAAGAATGCTTAAAGAATTTAGACTATTTATTTCCAGGGATTGAGATTAATGAGGTTAAGGGGATAATAAGAGAAGATGATTACTTCTATATTAAGTGGAATAATCAAAAGATGAGAAAAATCAATAAATTGGATTGTTAAAATTAAAAAATGATGATTTTAGAGGATGATGATATTAAAGAAAAAAAAAGAGAGGAGTGGTATTTTTGGAAGAGATAATGATAATTCATTATGACTATATTTTAAACAAGCAGAACCTAAGTTCGTTAACAGCGAAAGAACAGGATTTATTCTTTTTTCTTCTATATTCATTAGAGGAAGATAGAGTTATAGAAAATGCAGAATACAAGTTGGTAAAGGAGTATATTTTTGACCCTAGCTACAATAATAAGAGAGTAGAGGAAACCTTAAAGAGTCTGGTGAGTAAATTGGAGAAGATGGTGTTTGTCAAGGAAGATGGAGAGGAAGTTCCATTTAATATATTAACAAACCTAACCATAAACTCAGATGATAAGAGTTTTGGTATTGAGTTAAACAAGGATTTTGACTATCTAGTTGGGGAATTGGACAACAAGAGAGGATTCTCTAAAGTAATTTTTGACCTAAGAGTGTTCTTTAAGATTAAAGGAAAGTACACAAAAAACCTATACAGACTCCTGATAGCATTTTGTTCATCAGGAAGGAGAAAGTTTAAGGAGTCACTTCTTATAGAAAGACTTGGCATAGATGAGGAGTTGCCCTATAGAAGAAAGCAAAAGAGAATCATTGACGAACTGGAGAAGATGAAAGATTTGTTTGTGGATTTTGAATATCAGGAGACAAGGAAAGGATTAGGGAAAAGAAAGTATCAAGTCAGTTGGGACATAAATGCAACAAAAAGATTTAATAATTTAAGGGTATAGGAAGATGATATAATGATATTAAAGCAAAAAAAGAGAAAAGTATGGTATAATAGAATCAAAGAGAAAGGTGGATGATAAAGTGAAAATAACTTATAAAGAGTTTTTTACGAGATATATTGATGATGACTTCTTAGACAAGCATTATAATTACAAAAACAATAATATAGACTTAGACAGCGTGGCAGACCCTGAAACCATCATAAACACAAATGATGGTAAATCAACTGAATTGTCTGAAATATGGAGAGTATTCGGTTTCAAACCAGAATACACTTTAGCCAATGTGTATCCAGACATATGGAAGAAATGGACGGATTTTACAACTAGTCCAGAAGATTACTTCTTTATGTGTACAGATGCGTTGCCACTAAAGATTAATGGTACATCAAGAGCTGGAGTGGTGGGGTTTAGAGTAAACTTCATCAAGAATACTTGGGTAGGAGATACAATCCTAGATATAGACCTAAAAGAGAAAGAAGATTTTCAAAGATACTTAGAAGACAATGAACTTCTAAATAGAATAGAGTATCACTTAGATATTTATGACGGAATAAGAAAGTTTTTGAAAGAAAATGAAAGAATTTCTTATAGGGACTTTATTGAATTTATGGGGAAAAAGTTCAGAACATCAGGTTTATTATTAAGTGGGACGAATATCGTCCTAGATTATGCTAAAGCTCCAGTTAGACTTGAGCTAGATGACTTGAACCTAAATGAAGATAAATTCCTTAACTATGAGGACTTCAAAGAGTTTGTTGATTCTCTTGAAGATTATGTATTACAGTTTACCCTAGTATGTTTGTTTAATGGGATTTTATATTCCACAAATAGCGAAGAAGGTATACCTAGTATTAAGATGAGTGATATTGACAAGGTAAACAAGACTGTAACATTCAATTTCAATGAACAGAGATATACTCTAAATATAGATGATTACTTTATTGAGGTAGCCGAAAGGTGTCATTCTGAAAGAACTTATATTGAGAGAAGAAATCGTTACAATGAGGAAATGGTAATGTATTACAATATGTCATCTGAATATATTATCAAGTCTAGGGCTACTAAGAAAAATGATTTTGGTCTAATTCCTGTGAAAAGAGGAGTTCTTGATAAGAAATTAAAGACTATAGAGTATTCTCATAAAGATATAACTCATATGGGAGGTATTCATAGGCTAAGGCAAATTCAGTTGAGAGATGGGTTTGAGAGATTGACAGTAAAGCTATATCATCATTACTTGAGTGAGATTGCCCCAATAAGAGCATTTAATATTACAGAGTTCATGAGGAAATATAATGATGTGTATGCTATGTCTGATGCTAGGTCATTTAATGTAATGGAGATATTTAATAAATAAGAAAGAAGTAGTAAAGAGGTATATGGAGGAGAGTATGTATTGTAGAAAATGTGGTAAAGCTGTTGGTGATGATGATAAGTTCTGCTTTAATTGTGGCGACCCACTACAAAAAGAAGGCGAACAAGATAGAAAGACTGCAGAAGAACATCAAGCAGTTGAAGAAACACCTGTATCTATTGCAAATGAAGAAACACCTACACCCATTGTAGATGGAGAAGTCTTAGTTGATGATTCTCTTTTAGAGGAAAATAACAAGGAAGAAACAACTGAGACGGAGGATGTCCCAGACGATTTTAACCCAGAAGATTTTACAAAGGTTGTAAAGAAAAAGTTTTGTAAAAAATGCGACAAGGAAAGAATGCTATTTGGTGAGAAGTGTTGGTGGTGTGGCAGCAAACTTGAAACGATTGAACATACAATGAAATTAACACCTAATGAGATGAGCCATAAAAAAGAAGAAATAGAGCGAAAAAAGAGGATAGCTAAACAAAATAAGAAAAAAGAGGAAGAGAAGCATAAAAAATTAATAGCTGAACAGAATAAAGAAAGAGAAAAACAGAAACAATCGACTACCACAACTAATGCTGGTGGTGATGGTGCTTCTATTGATAAAACTAAGAAGAAAAGAAGGCTGATAATCATATTGTCATCAATAGCCATTATCCTTGCAGCCATATTTTTTATTGGAACACAGGAGCAACAAAGAGAAGAAGAATTGGCTAGGCAAACATTGGCAGCGAAAAAGGAATATTTTACAACGTATAATGAGATAATGGGGCATATATCTATTATGAAATTTCTTCTGGATATGGATTCAAGTGGGCAAACCGAAGTGTTTAGAAAAAATTCATACGGAGACTTAAATGGGGCTGTTGAAAAATACAGGAAGGATAATGCATCTTATGAAGAAACTTATGAAGATAGAACTAAAAAAATAGAGGTTTTAGTAAACAAGGAATTAGTAAAAAACACCAACTTGTTATCTGAAGATGCTGAATATAAAAAGCTAAATGAGTTGCTAGACAAGACTATAGCAGATTTAAATAGTTATTTAGAAGACACAACGAATCCTACTGGAACTTATTATACATATTCAGATTCTTCTAATGAGAAAAGTAAAAAGCTGAAACAATCATATTCAGAAATGGAAACTAAATTTAAATATATACTTGAAGCTAATGGGTTAACTTTAAAAGACATACAGAACAAAGGAAAGACTCAAAACAAATAAATAAGATTGTTGAAAAAAGTAATAGTAGAGAGGGTCTTAATTGACCCTTTTTATTTGTTAAAAAGAGGGTTTTTGGAACTCAAAAAGGAGAGATGATGGAGAAGAAAATAGGCAGACCTATATCGGGCAAAGTTAAGAATTTTGACCTAAAGGTTAGAGTAGATGAGGATATAAATGAGAAACTGTTGGCTTATTGTGAGGAGCAAGGACAGACTAAAGCAGAAGTGATTAGAGAGTTGCTTGAAGAAAAGTTTGGAGATAAGCAATATAAACAGGTTGAGAAGAAGGTTATGTATAAAGATTCTGGCAATGGTAGAAAAACCACGCAGATTATTTTGCCAGCTATCTGGGTTAGAGATATAGGTGTTACTAAAGAGGATAAAGATGTTGTATTGTCCTACAATGATAAGGACAAAGAAATAATTATAAAAAAATTAAAATAGGTGTTGTGTTGGGGCAACATTTATGTTATAATATTATTACAGTAAAAGATTAGCTGACAGGAATATAAAGGAATAATGGTAAAATTTAATGAAGGTGGGGTTATTACTAATGACATAGGGGTAGTAAAATGTGACACCCTTTGAGATTTAATATTTGTTATGATGAGCTGGGTCGGTGTTTTGCCGACCCAGGTTGAAAACTTAGTAACGAATTGTTATTGAGTTTAGGAGAAATGTTGTCATTAATTAAAACAATATTAACTGTCAATAATATTGACAATTTAGATGTACCAATGCTTAGAGATATTAATCGCCATGTTGATGATGAAGACAGGCTGACAGAACGATTCATTCGGTCAGGTCAAAATCGAGAAACAATATTTATCAATGAATCTGGGGTATATAGCTTAATATTGCCTGGCAAATTACCTAATGTAAGGAAATTTAAAAAGTGGGTAACGTCAGAAGTATTGCCATCAATAAAAAAAATAAAAAAAGTATTGCATCGTACGAATGTATGGTGTATAATATAATCGTACGAAAGGTGGAGAGTATGAAAGATATAACATTAAAAAAGAAGGTCAGCTTTAACAAAAGTGGAACTGGGGGCATAACACCTAAGCTAAATCTCAACAATTCATGGCTTGATGATATGGGTGTTAATGAAGAAGAGAAAGGTGTGATTTTAACGTATAATGAATTAGAAAAAAAGATAATTATTGAAAAAGAAAGAGAAAAGTAAAAAAAATCCCCACCTTATCGTAAAAACAACAAAATGGGGAAGCTGTATATAATACAACCAAGCAACTGTATTATATCATATATTCCCTAAAATAATCAATATTTTGGAGGAGAAAAAATGAATAATTTACAAATTTTTGAAGGTCAAGAGGTAGAAGTATTTGAGTTTGAGGGCAAGGTTTTATTTAACCCTTACGATGTAGCGGCTATATTGGGTGTTAAAAATGTTAGAGATAGAATAAGGGATTTTAATGACAATCAGAGAATTAAACTCACTCAATCAACTGTCGGTATTCCCGACAATTTAGATATACCAACGGCTGGAAGGGTATACTTGACAGAATCTGGTGTGTATAAATTGGTGTTCAAGAGCAATAAGCCACAAGCTGAAAGATTTGCTAACTGGGTTACAGATGAGGTATTGCCATCAATAAGAAAGCATGGTGCATACTTAACACCAGATAAGGTAGAAGAAGTATTGCTTAATCCAGATACAATCATTAAGATTGCACAGAACCTAAAGGAAGAACAAGAAAAGAGAAAGCAATTAGAAATCGAAAACAACGAACTAAAGCCAAAAGCAAACTACTGTGAACAGGTGTTACAGTCTGAAAAGGCAGTAGTAACTACACAGATAGCTAAAGACTATGGTATGAGTCCGCAGGCTTTAAATAGTATCCTACACGAATTAGGCGTTCAGTACAAAGTAGACGGACAATGGGTATTGTATAGCAAATACCAGGACAAGGGCTATACTAAGAGTTGTACTGTAATAGATAGGTTTGGTGAACCAAGGATGCAGACTAAGTGGACTCAAAAGGGTAGACTATTTATCTATCAGATGTTAAAGACTATTGGTGTCCTGCCAAACATGGAAAAGGAATTAAAGAAGTCAATTAAAAAGACTAAGGCAGAAAAGAAGGTATCTCCTGCAGAACCGATATTTTCAAAGTTGCTTGCTTTATATGAGAATAAAGAGATTAGTAAAGCAGAATTTGCTAGGTGCTGTTCTGTAACATCTCCAACTCTTAACAAGATGATAAGCAAATACAGAGAAGAAATGTGTTCTTAATGGGAGGTATCGTAATGGAAACTAGAAATAATTTGATGAAATTCGACTATATGACAGAGGAGAAGGTAATCACTATTCCAACTCTAGCTGAACTTATAGGGGTTAATATGGAAGATATTTTTACAGTTATACATACAGGACATGTTCCAGTATTAACTTTGAGTGGAAAAAGATTGTCTGTATTTAAGGCTGATAACCCTTCATTCAAAACTAATCTGAATAAGGTCATTATGTTAGACTATTCTATGTGTAGAGAGATAGCCAATAAATTTGAGGGTAGAGAGAGATATTTTGCTATCTTAGACTGTTTCTTTTCAGAGGAAATAGAGGGGTATATGTTAGATTCCTTAGATTTTGACATAGACAGTTTTTACTATGGCAAAGCTCTTCTTGAGGATATGATGAAGAGTGGTAAGTTTACAAGAGATAACAGAGATGTAATAATAGATATTATAGAGAGCAACAAGCTAGGGAATCCTAGTTGGATAAATGATGTGATGAGCTTGACTAGTTTGGAGTATCATCGTCTATATTATAACTACTTTTACATGGGAGAGTTGTTGTTAAATCAGGGAATTGTTCCTAATAAGTATCTAATTACAAAGACTATGACTGAAAAAGATTTTGAAGATGCTGTGGAATCAAAATTCTATGTATCTATGCTGGATATAGTGCAGTGAATATTGACAAACCATAGGAAGTATGGTGTAATAGAGATGAGGGTATTGGATTTAATTATCAATGCAAAGTTCGGTATCTCTTAACTAGGGGGAGGGTAGCTTATATGAGCTATCCTCTTTTTGCAAATTAGGGGCAAAAAAGGGGCATTTTTTCTTTACTTTAGTTTACCCTATTTTACCTTATTTTACCTCGCTTGATTTATATGGTTTGGAATAAACGATTTCATTAAGTGATACCAATGGGTTTGGGGTGGTTCTTTTAAAAGTTACAATTTAGTAAATTTACTTGTTTAGTAATTTTTTTGTGTTAATATATATAGGAGTATATTATGTAAAAGTATATAATCTAATGTTAAATATATATAAGGGTTTGAGAACATTCTAAGTATGAAAGGAAACAATCATGTCTAGAGTAGAGAGAAAAAGACTAGAAAAAGAAGCTAAAAAGAAGAATAAAACTAGACTTTTTAAATCCAAAGAAAAAGAAGTAAAGAAGTCGGAGGAATCTTTGGAAGCAGATGAATCTGCAAAGTTACCTCCAAGGCTTGATGCTAGTAGGGATAAAAAGGTCGATGATAATATAGATTTTGTAACTAAAAAAATAGAAGATAGGTTTATAGCCAGAGAAAGCCAAAATGATGACCCTATAAAAAAAGGGCTTGAAAATAACCAGAACAGTAAGAACGAGCTAAAGATGAAAAGATTGGCAGAAATGGCAATGAAGACAGCGGATAAGATAGTTTCAGTCGAAGATGAAGAAATGAGACTAAAGAGGAGGAGGGCCTACCTTGACAGCAAGAATGAGGTTGAGCCAGATGACAAGCCTCCAATTACAGTTGATGATATAAGGACAGAGGAGGATATAAATCTAGGTATATATGATAGGCCTCAAGTAAAGGAAATCAAGGATATTGACGCAAATTTAGAAGCTGATATCAATATAAATGAGGTCAAGCATATAGATATAGAAAAGGCTCCATTTGAGGATGTTGTAAAGGTTGTAGAATCAAGGATTGCAGCTGAAAAAATAAGGCACGAGGAGCAGAAGAAGGAAGAAGAAAAAATCTTAAAGCAAGAGCAAATAAAGAAGGAAGTACTAGAGAAGGAATTGCGTGAAAGAGAAAGACTAAAGACCCAGCAATTGAACCTAGATATGGGCCAGGACCAGGCTCCTAAGCCTGAGACTCCCAGCAAGAAGAAAGGATGGTTTAAGAGAAGTATGGATGAAAAAAACCAGGAAGAAGTAAAGGGACTTGACCAGGCTAGCCAGTCTGAGGAACTGACTTCACAGGAAAATAAAGTAGAAGAAGTAAAGGCAGAAGAAAAAGTCCAGGAAACAAAGCAGGAGGCTAAGGCACCTATTCTTGTAGCAGATGAAAAGATTGATAGTATGGAAGACCTACCTAAAAAGGGTGGATTTAAGAGCTTCTTGAAGAAATTATGTATATTTTTAATAGCAATTATAGTCCTTGTTTATATAGCGGGTTGTCTGGTATTCAAGGATAGGTATTTTGTAAATACTAGTATCAACGGCATCAAGGCAGACCTTAAAACTCCTGGTGATATAGACAAGTTAGCTAGTGATAAGACGGCTAACTACAAGCTCAACATCAGTGGTAGAAATGACGTAAAGGACTCTATAAACGGGTCTGATATAGGAATTGCCTATGTTAAGGATGGTAGTGCAGCTAAAATAAAGGCTGACCAGGGCTTCTTGGCATGGCCACTAGCTTTTCTAGACAAGACAAATATTGATGGAAAGCTAAATGTAAAGTATGATGAAGCCAAGCTAAACGATGTAGTTAAGAAACTGAACATATTTGATAAGAAGTATATAAAGGCTCCAGTAAGTGCCTTCCCAAGGTTTGATGAGAAAAAGAAGGACTATGTAGTCGACAAGGGTGACTTAGGAAGTACTCCAATAGAAGCTTCAGTCAAGAACTTTGTAGCTAGCTCTGTTAGGGCAGAGGCAACAAAGGTTGAATATCCAGCATCTGCCTACAAGGCACAGAAAAACAAGGCTGATGACAAGAGGATAGAAAAGGCCATAGCCCAGTTAAAGGAATACGACAAGGTAAAGGTAGTATATGACTTTGACAAGGAAAAGTATGTGGCAGGAACTAAGGACATTAGCACTATGTTCAATGTAGCTTCTGAGGATGACTACAAGGTTGAGCTAAGCAAGGATAAGGTAAGAGAGTTTGTAAGGAGCCTTAGCAAGAAGTATTCTACATATGGGGATGCTAGAGAGATTCCATCAGCATCTACAGGTGGTAAGCTAAAGGTAACTGGTGGTATATATGGATGGTTGATAGATAGGGAAAAGGAAACTGACTACCTATATGAGCTTGTAAAGGCTAAGAAGAGTGAAAACAATAGGAAGCCAATATACGCCCAGACAGCCATAACAAGAGAAAACCAGGATTTGGGTAATGAGTTTATAGAGATAGACCTTACTAAGCAGCACATGTGGTTTGTTAGAGATGGCAAGGTCCTAATAGAGACTCCTATAGTATCAGGTAACCCAAACCGTGGAGATGCTACACCTCCAGGTATTTACCCTGTAAACTACAAGACTAGACATGCTACCCTAAAGGGGCCAGGATATTCGTCACCAGTTTCATACTGGATGCCATTTAACGGTGATATAGGTATACATGATGCCAGCTGGCAGCCAGTGTATGGTGGAAGCAGGTACCTGTATGCAGGATCACATGGATGTATTAACACGCCTTACAGTAAGGTGGCTCAATTCTATGCCCTAACTAAGGAAGGAATGCCAGTTGTAGTACATTATTAAGAATTTTGAGCATCTATAATCAATATATTGATTGTAGGTGCTTATTTTTTTCCTAAAAGGGTATAGATAAATCATAAGTATTTGAGAAAGGGAAGTATATTTAATGACTAGTTATGTTGAGTTGAATAATGAGGTTATTGTGAGAGATATTGAGGGTAAGTACCAGCTCCACAAGGACAAGGAGGCCTTAGACCTATACCTAAGGGATTCCATAGATGGTAGGTCTATGAAGTTTGATTCTATATCAGACAAGATTAACTACCTAGTAGAAAATGATTACTATGAAAAAGAGATAATTGACAAGTACAGTATGGATTTTATAGAGGACCTATACGAGTATATAAAGGGGTTTGGATTTAGCTTCCAGTCATATATGAGTGCTAGTAAGTTTTATGAAAACTATGCCTTGAAGACGGATGATGGAGACTATATACTGGAAGACTATAATGATAAGATATTGATTTGCTCACTAGCCATAGCAAGTGGTGATACAGCCGTAGCAAAGAGGGTAGCCAAGAGACTGATTAGGCAGGAGTTTCAGCCAGCTACTCCAACCTTCCTTAATCTTGGTAGGAAGAGGGCTGGACAGCTAGTGAGCTGTTTTTTGCTGACAGTTGAAGACTCATGCGAGGGTATAAGCTATGCAGTTGCATCTGCCAACCACCTTTCAAAGATAGGTGGAGGAGTTGCCCTTAACCTTACTAGACTGAGAGCTAGAGCTGAGTCTATAAAGGGAATCGAGGGTGCCAGTGGTGGTGTAGTTGGTGTTGCCAAGATGCTTGAGCAGAGCTTTAGCTACTTCAACCAGATGGGGGCTAGACAGGGGGCAGGTGCAGTCTACCTAAATGTATTACATGCAGACTTTGACGCCCTTATGGATACTAAGAAGATAAATGCAGATGAGAGGGTTAGACTAGCAACACTTTCAATCGGAGCTATTATACCGGATGTATTTATGAGGCTGGCTGAAAAGAACGAGACAGGCTATGCCTTCTATCCACACTCAATCTATAAGAAGTACGGACTTCATTTAGATGACCTAAATATGGAAGAATGGTATGACAAGCTAGTAGCAGATCCTGATATCAGGAAAAAGGAAATCAATCCAAGACAGTACCTGACTAGAATAGCGGCTACACAGATGGAGTCAGGCTATCCTTACATAGTCTATATAGATACAGCCAATAGGGACCATACCCTTAAGGACCTGGGTATGATAAGGATGTCCAACCTTTGTTGTGAAATTTTCCAGTACCAGGAACCTTCTCACATAGAGTCTTACGGATCAAGTGCTAGCCAGTGGGGTCAGGATGTATCTTGTAACCTAGGATCCTTGAATATAGTTAACCTAATGGAAAGCAAGGAGGTTGACAAGGCCATAGACACTGCGGTTAGGTTCCTAACAGACGTAAGTGATAGGACTGATATCCACCAGGTGCCTACTATAAAGAAGGGTAATGATAAGAGTCATTCAATAGGCCTTGGGGCCATGAACCTGCATGGCTACCTAATGAAGAATAATATAATGTATGCGACAGATCATGCTGTTGAATTTACAGATGTATTCTTTGCCATGATGAGGTACTATGCTATCAAGACTTCAATGGAAATAGCAAGAGAGAGGAAGGAAACCTTTGAAGGCTTCGAAAAATCAGAGTATGCAAAGGGAAGGGCAAGTGATGTCCTAGGCAAGTACTATGAGCAGGACTTTAAGCCAAAGTCTGACAAGGTTAAAAAGTTATTTGAGGGTATCTATCTACCTGATAAGAATGATTGGGCTAAGTTACTTGATGAGGTCAAGGAAGTTGGAATTTACAATGCCTACTTGATGGCTATAGCTCCAACACAGAGTATCAGCTATGTGCAGAATTCTACATCTTCTATCATGCCTATTACAGAGCAGATTGAGGTTAGAATATACGGTGACTCTACTACAATCTACCCAATGCCATTTTTGACTAATGAAAATATGCTTTTCTATAGATCGGCTTACAATACAGACATGTTCAAGGTTATAGATGTAGTGGCTGCTGCCCAGGGACATGTAGACCAGGGAATCTCAACTACGCTTTTCGTTACAGATGATAAGACTACTAGGGATATAGCCAGGTATTATATATATGCCTATAAAAAGGGTTTGAAGAGTCTTTATTATACAAGAACTAAGATGTTAAGAGAGTTAAATAATGAATGCCTATCATGTTCGGTGTAGGTGAGGTTTTATTTTAAACGGGGGAAATTATGACTAAGGAAAATTATGTAGATGTTTTTAATACAGTCCATAAGGCTGTTAATTGGGATACAGAAGACGACGATTTTACCCAAGCTTTTTGGGACGAAAATGTAAAACAGTTTTGGTTGCCTGAAGAAGTGCCAATTTCTAAGGATATACCTAGCTGGTCCCAGCTAAGTGAGAGTGAGAGGGTCCTATATAAGAGGGTCCTAGCAGGTCTTACACTTTTGGATACCAAGCAGGGTAATGATGGAATACCTTCTATGATGGAGTTGACAGAGAACTACCAGAGAAAGGCAGTCCTATCCTTTATGGGAACTATGGAAGAAATCCATGCCAAGAGTTATTCAAGTATATTTACAACCCTCCTATCAAAGCAGGAGATAAATGACCTTTTCGTATGGATAGAGGAGGAACCTCTACTACAGAACAAGGCCAAGCTGGTATTAAGACAGTACAAGAATACTAATACACCTAAGGGCCTATATATGTCAATGGCCACTAGTGTATTTCTAGAGTCTTTCTTGTTCTATAGTGGATTTTTCTACCCACTTTTCTTGGCAGGCCAGGGAAAGATGATATCAAGTGGGGAAATTATATCCCTAATATTGAGGGACGAGTCCCTACATGGTAAGTATATAGGACTTTTAGCCCAGGAGAAGTTTAATGAATTCCACTATGATGATAAGAATGAATTAAAGGAAAGGGTCTATGCCCTACTAAAGGAATTGATGGAAAATGAAGAAAAATACACTAGACTCCTATATGAGGGATCAGGTCTAGAGGAGCAGGTTATCAATTTCTTGAAGTATAATGCCAATACAGCCCTTACGAATTTAGGTTTCGAAGAATTCTACAAGGTTGAGCCTGTAAACGCCATAGTCCTTAACGGTTTAAGTACAGAGACAAAGACACACGACTTTTTCTCAACTAAGGGTAACGGCTACCAGAAGGGTATATACGAAGAACTAACAGACGATGATTTCATATTTTAGGATAGCTTATGCTATCCTATTATTTTGCAAAACTTAATAAAAAATTAAGATTTGTATGTACTTTATATTTAGTTTTTTTGGCTATACTAATAGCATAAAGTAAAAGACTTTATTAGAAAAATTCTTAGGAAAAGGAGGACTAGAAATGAAGATAGTAATTTTGACTGCAAAGTTTGGCATGGGCCATATGTCAGCATCTAAATCAATAATGCAGGATATACAAAACCAGTATAAGAGTCAGGATGTAGAAATAATAGACTTCTATGAATATGCCCTGCCACATTTATCTAGCTACATGTACAAGTCCTTCGACCTATTATTGAAATATGCTAAGGGACTTTATAGCTTCTACTATTCCATGAATGACAAGAAGGTGACTGGTGTGGACCTATTAACTAGGATATTTGCCAGTGCCTGCAAGAGGATGGTTGATGAGATGGAGCCAGACCTAGTTGTATCTACCTTCCCAATGATTTCAAGGGGAGTTGGCCATTACAAGGAAAGGTATGGTTCTGACCTAGAATTGATCACATGCATTACAGATGTTAGTAGCCACTACGAATGGTTGGTTGATGGAACTGACCAGTATTTGGTTGCATGTCCAGACGTAAAGTATGAGATGATTCGTAAGGGTATAGACCCAGATAAGATAGTCGTATATGGTATTCCAGTAGGAGAAAAGTTTAAAAATAGAAGGGCAAGTAAGAAGATAGGTCGCTTGATCAGTGATAATATAATTGGTATACCTAGTCTTAAGGCCAAGAAGGAAATCCTAATAATGGGTGGTGGCCTAGGTATCCTACCTAAGAGCCCAGCCTTCTATGAGGAATTGAATTCAGCACCGGGACTTCATACTACTATAGTGGCTGGTAACAACAAGGAAATTTACAGGGACCTTCATGGAAGGTATGAAAATATTACAGTTTTAGGCTTTACTGACCAGGTAGACAAGCTAATGGAAAGAGCTGACTGTATAGTGACTAAGCCAGGTGGGATAACTGTATTTGAAGCCTTATATTCAAACACACCTATAGTTTCATTTGCCCCAACCCTACCTAATGAGCAGAGGAATGTAGAGTTTATAGAGGATAATAATTTTGGTATTCTCTTGACTCAGAATCCAGATGCAAGTGTTAGGACTATTGTAGACCTGGTAAATGATGACAAGGCTCTAGAGTCTATACGTTCAAGCATGGCTGCCTTTGTTGCCAAGTTAAATACAGGCTACTTCAAGGATTATGCCTATGCGAGCAAGCACAATTACGGCCTAGGCATGTATCATGATTCAAGAAAGATATACAGCTATTAAGTAGGAGTGTAAGAATCCTACTTGTAGGCTAATTATAGTGGATACTTAATCGCAAATTGTAATTAATGTTTAATATAAATATAGTATTAAGAGTTGCCTTTGCGGGCAACTTTTAGTCTATTAAGGAGATGGAATAAATGCATTTTTTATATTTGATTTTGCTAGTAGCCTTGGTATTTGTAGTTCATTCTATCCTACCTACCTACTACAATAAGATTTTTAATAAGGATATTGTTAGGACTACAGGACAGGCCAATAAGATAATGTTGACCTTTGATGATGGACCTGATGATAGGTATATACACGAACTCTTGGAGGTATTGGACCAAAACCAGGTCAAGGCTAGCTTTTTTATGGTGGCAGAAAATGCCCAGAAAAATAAGATGGTTGTAGAAAAGATACTAGGAGCTGGTCACAGGGTAGGTCTACATTCTTGGCAGCATAAAAATGCCATGCTTTATTCATACCCATATACAAAAAAGGATTTTGAAAATAGCTATAAGATAATGAAGGACCTAGGCCTAGACCAAATGCTATACAGGCCACCATGGGGACACACAAATATTTTTTCTAACCATTTTGTGAAAAAATATGGTATGAAGATGATATACTGGGATGTAATGGCAGAGGATTGGGAAGCTCAGGCAAGCCCAGAATCTATTAGGAAGAAATTGTTGGATAGGACAGGTCCGACCAGTATAATATGCCTGCATGATGCAGGTGAAAACTCTGGTGGGGCAGTAGGTGCACCAAAAAATACAATAGAAGCTTTAAGGCTAGCTATACCAGAATTAAAGGCAAAGGGTTATGAATTTATCCTACCCTAGGTTATAGGTTTTAGGAGGTAAAATGGAGGGTTTAAAGAATAAAAAAAGCCAGTTTATAGGTATAACTATAATGGTTGTATTGATGGTATTTACCGTATCTCAGGTTTTGAAGGGAGAGTCTATTGACTCTATAGTGACTGCCCTTAGGTCGGTAAAGCCAATATATATTTTAACAGGTATTGGTATGATGCTACTATATGCATCCTTGGAGGGTGTAAATATATGGTTGATTATAAGAGGACTTAAGTACAGGACCTCAATACTCAAGTGCATAGGTTATGGATTTGTGGGTTTTTATTTTAGTTCAATTACGCCATCTGCTTCAGGTGGTCAGCCAGCCCAGGTATACTATATGAAAAAGGATGGCATCAGTGTTACAGCCTCTTCATTGAGCCTAATGCTAATCCTATTTGCCCACCAACTGGTAGTTGTGATATATGCCCTTATAGGACTACTTACAAATACAAATATTGGTGGTTCACAGCTGGCAAACACCATACTTTTGGCCTTTGGTTTTATCACAAATGCCATACTTTTAATAGGAATTATATTGCTGGTATACTGGCCTAAGCTAGTATTTAAAATATTAAATTTCTTTGGTCTACTACTACACAGGAGTAGGATTATAAAGAATAAGGAAAAGATTGAAAAGAAGATATCAAGCTCTGTTGAAGAGTACGAGCGTGGAGCCATATATATGAGAAATAATCCAATATTACTGCTGAAGGTAACGGTCTTAACCCTAGTCCAGATAAGTCTCTTGTATGCAGTACCCTATGTAGTCTATAGGGGCTTTGGCCTAAGTGGCTATACTATTATGGACCTAATCCTAATGCAGGCCATACTTAATATAGCTGTGTCATCCCTACCGCTACCAGGTGGAGTAGGGGCAAGTGAGTCTCTATTCCTTAGTATGTTTATGGTTTTCTACGGAAAAAAGCTTCTTGTACCTGGAATGTTATTGACCAGGATATCAAACTTCTATTCAGTTTTGGTAATTAGTGGTATAATATCATTAATAATGTACCTATGGCCTAGCAAAAAGGAGGTCAGAGAGGGCATTTAAATCTTACTGAAAAGAAGGCAATTTATGGATATACACAACTCGATACAACAAAAACAAACACAAAGTTTAAATATTTCTAACCAGATAGTTCAGTTTTTGAATATACTCAATATGGGCAGGTATGAGTTGGAGGAAGCCATAGTAGCTGAAGCTGAGTCAAACCCTTTATTGGAGGTAGATATAAAGGATGATGGAATCAACTGGGAGGAATATTTTAAAAAAGAAAAATTCAACTATGATTTTGATAAAAATGAATCAGTGTATGCAGATAACTCTGACTATGACTTTGAAAATATGACTAGTGGTGAAGACAGTCTTTATGATGAACTGCATGGTCAGATCAAGATAATGAATTTAGATGATAGGAAGAAGAAGGTTTGTGACTACTTGGTAGATAGCCTGGACGAAGATGGATACCTGAGGGAAAGTGAAGACCACATAGCTGATAAGCTGGGTGTGGACCTTGACCTGGTTGAAGAATGCATAGGTCTAGTTCAAGGTCTGGAACCTCCGGGCATATGTGCTAGGAACCTACAGGAGTGTATTATTCTCCAGCTACATAGCGAGGGTATATACGATGACGTTCTAGAAGATATTATAAAGAATAATATCAACCTTGTAGCCAATTCTAATATCAAGCAACTAGCATCTAAATACAAGAAAAAGCAGGAAGAAATCCGAGACTACCTCGAATTAATCAGGAGTTTAGACCCTAGACCTGCTGAAAAATACTTTAAGAATGCCATTGTATATGCCTATCCTGACCTCGTTCTTGAAGAGGACGAAGAGGGTAACTTGGTGGTTAGACCCTATAATGAAAAGAGGCTAAGGTTAAACATTAGCAACTACTATAGGGACCTATATATCACTACTGATGATCCAAGTGTAAAGGCATATATAAGGGAAAAGCTATCTTCTGCAAGGAGGATTATGAATGATGTTGAGGACAGGAAGACCACTCTTATATCAATAGCTGAGGCCATCGTTGGTATCCAATTCAACTACTTTAAGTTTGAGGGCCAGCTTGAGCCTATGACCCTGCAGAGGATTGCTGATACTGTAGGGTGTCATATCTCGACGGTTAGCAGGGGTATAAATGATAAGTATATACTTACAAACAAGGGACTATACGAAATTAGGAGCTTTTTCTCAGGTAGCCTAGAGACTGAAGGGGGAAGCATGATTTCTATATCCGTAGTAAAGGATAAGTTAAAAGATATAATAGAACATGAAAACAAGAAGAAACCACTTAGCGATAAGAAGTTAGAGGATATGCTAAGGGCAGAAGGTTTTGAAATAGCGAGAAGAACCGTAGCAAAATACAGGGAAGAAATGGGTTACTTAAGTTCCTCAAAGCGAAAAGAAATCTAGAAGGATTGAGGACCATTTTGGTATTTGATGTATCAAGATGGTTTTTTATTATACTTTACTTTTGTTCTCGAATTAATTTATTTCCTAAGATGGGGCAAGAAAGACAAAATTTATTGTATAATAGGTTTAAATGAGGAACAGTCTACTATTTTTTAGAAAGATTGTTTAATAGATAAGGAGTAGCGATGGAAAAAAAATACCTACATATCCTGTCCTTTGATGGCCTATCAGGGGTGGATATAGACAAGATGAAAGAATTACTGGCCTTTGGAGAATTTTTCAAGGGAGCATCTGGTTGTATAAATGTAAAAACAGTATACCCAAGTCTTACCTACTGTGCCCATACTACAATATCTACAGGCACATATCCAGCTAGGCATGGGGTAATTAATAATACAAGGGTCCAACCCTCAAGGTTAAGTCCAGATTGGTACTGGTATGATAGGGATATAAAGGTTCCTACCTTCCAATCCTACGCAAAAAAGGCAGGTTATGATATCCTATCAATATTTTGGCCAGTGACAGCTGGATCAAGGGATATAAAATACAATATGCCTGAAATCTTTGCCAACAGGAAGTGGCAGAGTCAGATATGGGTTTCTATGGTAAACGGTAGCCCATATTTCCAGTATGACCTCAATTCTAAGTTTGGCAAGCTAAGAAATGGACATAAGGAGCCTGAGCTGGACAACTTCTCTCATGCATCCTTTATGTATGCACTTGATAGGTATCCAGCCCACATAAATATGGTCCACTATATAGACCTGGACTCACAAAGACATGAGTATGGATTTAATTCTAGGGAGGCCCAGGATGCCATGCTGAGGCTTGATAAGAGGCTAGGAGACCTGGTGGACAAACTAAAGCAAAAGGGAATTTATGAGGACTCTGTTATAGTTGTCCTTGGAGACCATAGTAGTATAGATGGACACACTAACATATACCCAAACAAGCTTTTGGAAAGAGCAGGTCTACTGACTAAGAGCCAGGACAACCTGGTTGCTAGCTATAAGGCTGTGTGCAAGTCTGCTGATGGAGCTGCCTATATATATGCAGGTCAAGATGTAAGTGATAAAGACCTGATGGAGGCTATAGAGCCACTTATATCTAAGGGGGCAATTGAAAGGGTATATAATAGGGAGGAAGCCCAAGAGATGGGTGCAGATCCATCCTGCAGGTTTATGCTTGAAGCAGCTGTTGGCTACTTTTTTAAGGATGAGGTGGAAGACCAGGCCTTGATAAGGGTCTTAGAGGCACCGAAAAGATCCTCGAAGGTATGTATAAATAATCACGGATATAACCCATCTAGCAAGGAAAACTACGAAACAGTATTTTTAGTTGCTGGTAAGGGAATAAAAAAGAATGTATTTTTAGACGAGATGTCACTGACAGATGAAGGACCTACCCTGGCTGCTATACTTGGCCTGGAAATGAAGGGTACTGATGGCAGGGCACTAGTGGAGATTTTGGAGGTTTAATGTGTTAAGAGTTACAAAGAAAGAAAAATCGTGGATTCTGTACGATTGGGGCAACTCGGCTTTTACAATGACGATGCTAGCGACAATCCTACCTATATATTTTACAGCAATGGTGGGAGAGGCAGGTCTATCCAAGGAAATGGCAACTTCTTATTGGGGCTATACTAATGCCATTGCATCCCTAATAGTGGCTGTTCTATCACCTTTTATGGGTGGCTTGGCAGACTATATGGGTGTAAAGAAGAAGTTCTTTACTATCTTCTCTATGCTGGGTATTATATTCTCAGGAATGATTACCTTTATACCTTATGGCCATTGGCAACTACTTATGGCTACCTATATTATTTCACTTATAGGTTTCTCCCTAAGTAATGTATTCTATGACTCATTCTTGACTGATATAACTACAGAAGATAGGATGGATATGATATCATCCCTAGGATATGCATTTGGCTATATCGGTAGCACAATACCATTTATTATTTGTATGGGTATTATAATGGCTGCTCAGAAGTCTATACTGCCTATATCCACTATTACGGCCAGCAAGATATCATTCTTTATAACCACTATGTGGTGGCTGATATTCACCCTGCCAATGTTAAAAAATGTAGACCAGATACATGGAAAGCCATATGAAAAATATAGGTTCAAGGACTCTATTGCCATGCTCAGAAAGAGCTTTTATAGGGTTAGGAAGAACAGAAAGGCATTTTTATTCCTATGTGCCTACTTCTTTTATATAGATGGAGTTGATACAATTATTAGGATGGCAGCTAGTTTTGGTACAACTGTAGGAATAAATTCCACAACCCTACTGGTAATACTACTAGTCACTCAATTTATTGCCTTTCCATTTGCTATTATATACGGGAAACTAGCCCAAATTTTTAAGGGCAAGGCCATGCTAATTGCAGGTATATGCGTTTATATTGTAATATGTATATTTGCCTTCTTCCTTAAGACGGCTAGGGAATTCTGGATTTTATCTATCCTTGTCGGTAGTTCCCAGGGGGGTATACAGGCCCTGAGTAGGTCATACTTTGCCAAGATGATTCCAAAGGAAAATTCAAATGAATTTTTTGGCTTCTACAATATATTTGGTAAGTTTGCAGCCATAATGGGACCATTTTTAGTAGGTATTGTTACCCAGATTACAGGTGATGTAAGAAATGGAGTCTTGAGCTTGATTCTTATATTTATTGTTGGCGGAGTATTACTACTTAAAGACTAGTACTAACCTGTAAAGGGTCTTATATAGAATTTAAATATAAAAAGACACCATAATACAGGCAAGTATCATGTGGCCAAGGTTGATGTTTTAGGCGATAGATATCTTGATTAAAAAAATTTATAAGACAACAAAAAAAGATACCAGCTCATGGTATCTTTTGTCGTCACTATGCTCTTTCAACTTTTCCTGAACGTAGACATCTTGTACAAACAGAAACTCTCTGAGGAGATCCATCGACAACAGCCTTCACGTTTCTTATATTAGCTGACCAAGTTCTCTTATTATGCTTATTTGAGTGTGATACCTGGTTTCCAGATATTTTACCTTTACCGCACACGCTACATACTTTTGACATTACGCACACCTCCTTAATACTAAAATATTAAGCCTAAAAACATAATTAATAATATCATAGTGGTATGAAAAAATCAAGTAAAAAATTGCATTACTGCTTATTTTTTTGTATAATAGTGTATAAGAATATATATAATTTAGGAGGTCAACATGAGTTCAATTTTAACTAGTAAATTAGGAAATATAGAAATAGACAAAAATGTATTGGCGCAGCTTACTTATAAGGCTGCTACAGAAAGTTACGGCTTGGTTGGCTTTTCATCAAGGTCAAAGGGGATAGTAGAACTTTTAAAGGGTGAGAACGCCACTAAGGGTGTTAATATTGTAGAAATTAACGAAAACCAGGTAGATATAGAAATTTCTGTTATATTACAGTATGGTACAAACATTACAACAGTTGCCAACAATATTATTGAGAGAATCAAGTACACTGTTGAGACGTATTCTGGAATAAAGGTTAACTTAGTAACTGTAAGTGTTCAAGGAATAAGAGTCAAATAATCAGGAGGAGAGAGATGATAGAAAGTATTAATGGTAAGTTGTTAAAGGAGATATTTATCTCTGGTGCAAACCATCTACAGAATAATAAGGATTTGATAGATAAGCTAAATGTATTCCCAGTTCCAGATGGAGATACGGGTACAAATATGTCGCTTACAATAGCTTCAGCTATAAAGGAATTAAAGACTATAAAGTCTGATTCTATAACTGACCTAGGTAAGGCCCTATCTAAGGGGTCATTGATGGGGGCCAGAGGTAATTCAGGAGTTATCCTATCACAGATTATAAGAGGTATAGCCAAGTCTATAGAGGGTAAGGACCAGCTAAGCGTTGAAGACCTTGCCAAGGCCCTAAAGTCAGGTTCTGATACTGCCTACAAGGCCGTAATCAAGCCTATAGAGGGTACGATCCTTACAGTTGTAAGAGAATCAAGTGACTTTGCCGTAAAGAATTCAAAGAAGGCTAAGGACTTTGTAGAATTTATGGAAATGTTAGTTGAGGAAGCCGACAAGTCTCTTGAAAGGACACCAGACCTGTTAAAAAACCTTAAGGATGCTGGAGTTGTTGACTCTGGTGGTAAGGGCTTGGTATGTCTGTACGAGGGTATGTTGAGTGCCTTAAAGGGTAATCCTGTAAGGCTACAGGCTGGTGGCGAGGAAACTAAGTCTGCTCCTACTACAGGTGTTCACAGTGATAGTGCTAGGGATGTAGACATCAAGTTCGGCTACTGTACTGAATTTATACTAGAATCACAGGAAGTAGATTCTGATACTATCAGGGATATAATGATGGGCTATGGAGATAGCTTAGTTGTTGTTGGTTATGATGGAGTTATCAAGGTTCACGTTCATACTAACAACCCTGGTAAGGCCCTAGAAGAGGCCCTAAAGTTTGGTCAGCTACTGACTATAAAGATAGAAAACATGAGACTTCAGCATGAAAACCAGATTATCACTGATGAAGAGCAGGAAGAACTTGAACAGGTAACTGCTGAGGACGATTTTGTTGTAAATGAAGAAGAAAAGGAATTTGGATTTATCACGACTACTATGGGTAGGGGTCTAGCAGACATATTCGATGAGCTAGGTGTTGACATAGTTATCGAAGGTGGCCAGACAATGAACCCATCTACAGAGGACTTTATGAATGCAATCAAGATGATAAATGCCAAGAACATATTTATTATGCCTAACAACAGTAATGTAATAATGGCTGCCAACCAGGCTAAGGAGCTATCAGAAAAAAATGTATATGTAGTTCCTACTAAGAATATACCACAGGGTATCAGCTGCATGGTTACATTTGACCATGATGCAGACCCAGAAGCAAATATGAAAAACTTTGAGTCTGTTCTTGAAACTATTAAGTCAGGAGAGATTACTTATGCAGTAAGAGATACCGTAATGGGTGGCATAGAGGTTGCAGAAGGTGATGTAATTGGTATCACTGGTAAGGCCCTAATTTCTTCAGGTAAGCAGGTTGAAGAGGTTACTAGAAACGTCATCAAGGAAATGGTAGATGATGATGCAAGTATAATTACCCTATACTATGGTGAAGATGTAGAGGAAGATGCTGCAAGACTATTTGCAGAGAATATCCAGGATGAATTTGAAGACCTGGATGTAGAACTTTATTATGGAGGTCAGCCTCTATACTACTACCTAATATCTGTGGAGTAGGCTTTAAATGCAAACTACGAGAGACCGCTAGTAGCCTTACATTGTGTTGACGCTTAAAGAGATAAGGCTAGGGCACGTAGTTGTAATAATATATTTGAGTATAGGTAGTCCAACCTATACTCTTTTCATATATGGAGGAAGCATGTACAGTGTATTAAATGAAAATATACAATTTGTAAAGGGGATAGGTCCCAAAAAGGCAGAAAAGATGGCCAGGCTGGGAATATTCACAGTCAAGGATGCCCTCTACTATTTCCCAAGGCAATTTGAAGATAGGAGTAGGCAGAAAAAAATATTCCAGCTAGAAGAGGGCGAAAAAACGGGTGTAAGGGTCAAGATAGACAGGATAAACTCAGTTAGTCGTAGAAAATTTAGCATTACGGAATTTTATGTCAGCGATGACACTGGCAAGGCCAAGCTGGTGTTTTTCAATAAGGCCTATCTAAGAAATACCTTTAGGGTGGGTGACATAGTCAAGGTATTTGGAAGTGTAAAAAAGAATCTTGGACCTGTTACTGAGCTACATAATTGTGAGATAGAATATGATAAATTAGATAAAAATACAGGGATAATAGTACCGGTATATAGCCTTACAGCAGGAGTAGGTAATAAGGAAGTCATGGGGATGATAAGGAATATATTCGAATCATCAGATATCAGTATAGACGAATACCTGCCCAAATGGTTGGTTGACAAGTACAACCTGTGCGGGGTTGACTTTGCCATAAAAAATATGCATTTTCCGGAAAAAAAGGAGAATGTAAAAATCGCCATGTATAGGCTGATCTTTGAAGAGCTGCTCTTCCTCCAGCTAGGCCTTTTTACTGTAAAGGGTAACAATAAGGTTGGCAAGGGGATAAGATTTCAAAGGCACAAGGACATGGATAAGATAGAAGAAAAACTTCCATTTAAACTAACTCGTGCTCAACAGAAGGCCTATGATGAAATAATTGAGGATATGACATCTGACAGGATAATGAATAGACTAGTTCAGGGGGATGTTGGCTCAGGTAAGACGATTGTCGCCCAGTTGGCCTTGGCTAATTGTGTCCTAAATGGTTATCAGGGAGCCTACATGGCTCCAACTGAAATTTTAGCCAAACAGCATATGGAGAGCTTTAAGGACTTCTTTGAAGGTACTGGCATTAGGGTTGAGGTCTTAACTGGCAGCTCCACAAAGAAGGAGGCCAGAGAAATCCTTGGGGTCCTAGCAAGCGGCCAAGTAGATATCCTGATTGGTACCCATGCCCTAATAGAGGATAGGGTAGAATTTGCCAGCTTGGGCCTGGTAATTACGGATGAACAGCATAGGTTCGGTGTTAATCAAAGAGGTAGGCTGACTTCAAAGTCTGAAAATCCAGATGTCCTGGTAATGACGGCCACACCTATACCTAGGACCCTGGCCCTTATCCTATATGGAGACCTTGATATATCGATAATAGATGAGTTACCACCAGGCAGGAAACCTATAGAAACCTTGGCTATAGAAAAGAGAAAAAGAGAGTCCTACTATATGTCTAAGGTTAGGTCAGAGATAGAAAAGGGAAGGCAGGTATACGTGGTATGCCCACTGGTAGAGGAAAGTGAGACCCTAGACCTAAAGTCAGCTAGTGAGGTATATGACGAGCTAAGGTATGACTTCTTTAAGGACCTTAGGGTGGGACTTTTACACGGGAAAATGAAGGCAAGTGAGAAGGACCAGGTTATGGAGGCCTTTAAGAACCACGAGCTAGATATACTTGTATCGACAACTGTAATAGAAGTAGGTGTAAATGTACCTAATGCCAGTCTGATGATAATTGAAAATGCAGAGAGATTCGGACTTGCCCAGCTCCACCAGTTGAGAGGACGTGTGGGTAGGGGGAGTGAAAAATCCTACTGTACACTCATATATGGGTCAAAGACAGAAATTTGTAGGCATAGGATGGCTATAATGGAAGAGACCAACGATGGCTTCAAAATATCAGAAAAGGACCTAGAGCTAAGGGGACCAGGAGACTTTTTTGGTACCAGGCAGCATGGTCTGCCTGAACTAAGGGTAGCCAACCTATTCAAACATATGAAGATACTTAGACTGGTCCAAAAAGAGGCCAGAGAAATATATGCCCAGGATCCAGCTCTTAGGGACAAGGATAATGAAGGGATAAGACTTAAAATAGAGGAAATGTTTAAGTCAATAGGTGGAAATATATCCATATAGATTTACATGTATAGCATTATATTAGTTAAATAAATACTTAGAAACTATAGTTCATTTATCTTGTTATTATAGTATAATATTTATATCTATTTGTATTTATAATATTTTGTCTAAAATAAGAACATTAATCTAGTTAAATACTATATTGTATGATAAAATATATCTAAGTGAAGATTTTATTAGGGGGACTAGGAGTGAGAGTAATATCAGGAAGTGCCAGGGGGCTAAAACTCAATACACCAGGAGATGATAGGGTAAGACCTACCACTGACAGGGTAAAGGAGTCCATGTTTAATATAGTACAGGACTGGGTTTATGATAGCCAGGTGCTAGACCTTTTTGCTGGTAGTGGTGCCCTGGGAATAGAGGCATTGTCAAGAGGTGCAAGCCAGGCAGTGTTTTGCGATAATAGTCTCGACAGTATCAAGATAATAAAGTCTAATATCGAAAAGGCAAGAGTGGTTGATAGGAGCCAGATAGTTAGTGGTGACTTTAAAAGGTGCCTAAGGGATATGGAGGCAAAAAATCAAAGCTTTGATATGATTTTTGTCGACCCTCCCTACTATGAGGGGCTTTTTGAAGAGGTCTTAGATACTATAAGGTCCTGTAAGATATTGAAAAAAGACGGAATAGTCATAGTTGAACACGATGCCAAAAGGCCTATAGGTCAAGTTGAGGGTCTAGAGGTTTACAAGGAAAAAAAGTACGGTATTACAATGTTGACTTTCTACTGTTTGGAGGATGATGATGAGTAAGGGTGTAAAGGCCATATTTGCAGGGACGTTTGATCCTATTACCAATGGCCATATAGATATAATTGAAAGGGCCGCCAAGATGTTTGATCACTTGCAGGTGGGTTTGCTGATAAATCCTAACAAGGAGACCCTATTCTCTATGGATGAGAGGATGGACTTGATTAAGGAATCAATCAAGCACTTGGACAATGTAAGTGTGATTAGCTTTGATGGTCTTTTGATAGAATATTGTATAAAAAATGATATAAGTGTACTTGTTAGGGGGGTTAGGACTATAGCTGATATGGAATATGAGCTACAGATGGCCCATATGAACAAGGAATTAAATGATAAATTGGAGACTGTTATCTTGCCAACTAGCAAGACATATTCTTTTATCAGTTCTTCGCTTATAAAAGAGGTGCTCCACTTCAATGCTGATGTGAGCAACCTAGTACCAAGATGTGTAATTGAAAAGCTAAAAGGAAAAGAATTAATATAGTATATAAATTGGAGGATAAATATGAACGAAGATATCAAGATTATGAAAATACTTTCCGATATGGAAGAAATGCTTAACCAGGCTAATGGTTTCCCACTTTCAAAGAAAGTAGGGGTGGATAGGGACGAAATGCTTGACCTAATAGATGAGCTAAGGGGGGCCCTACCATATGAACTTGATACTGCCCTAAAAATTATAAAGGAGCAGGACTCTATTCTTGAATCTGCCAGAAATGATGCAGACTTCCTTAGGGAAGAGGCCAAGAGGGAGAGAGAACAGAAAATCAGAGAATGTAATGACGAAATCATAATAAAAAACAAACAGGTTGATGCAGAAATTGAAAGTATGATGAAGGAAGCCACTATCAGGGCTGAAGAGCTTGTATCTGAAAGTAAGATAAACAAGGATGCCAAGGCTAGGTCCGAAAAGATGATAAAGGAAGCTACAGACTACTCGAGGGACCTTAGAACAGGGGCTAGAAACTACTCTATAGAGCAACTAGAAAGTGTTGAAGCTACTTTAGTAGAAATCCTATCCGAGGTTAGAAAGGGTAAATCCCAGCTATAGGCATATGAAGATAGGTGGAATAATAGCAGAATACAACCCCTTCCATAAGGGACACAGTTACCAGATTCAGGAATTCAAGAGGGTATCCTCTTGTAGCCACCTCGTGGTAGCCATGAGTGGTAACTTTGTACAAAGGGGAGGTCCTGCCCTAATGGATAAGTATGCCAGGGCCCAAATGGCCCTAGAAAATGGGGTGGACTTGGTCCTAGAAATACCAAGCATCTTTGCTGGACAGACTGCTGAAATATTTGCTAGAGGGGGTCTACTCAGTCTAAATTCATTGGGCTGTGTAGATTCTTTTTGTTTTGGTTCAGAGGATGGTAGTATAGAGAGGTTAACTGGCCTGGCCAACTTTATCTATGACCAGGCTGACTGGATAGACAAGAGGGCCAAGGACCTGATGAAGACTAGTCTATCCTATGCTAAGGCGAGAGAAGAGGCCATTAAAGAGGGTTTTAGAGACTTTGATATAGGAGAAGTCTTGGGTCAGTCTAATAATATATTGGGCCTAGAATACCTTAAGGAGGGAAAAAGGCTAGGAACGACTATGGAGCCAGTAACCATAAGGAGAAAGGGCTCTTCATATAGTAGTCAGGACCTAGATGGAGACCTTCCATCAGCAAGTGCCATCAGGGCTGCCCTATTAGGATCGACTACAAAAACAAGGACTGGACAAGCTTTAGGTATGGCAGACAGTGTCTTGTCTGGCACTGACTTAGACAAGCATCTAGGTAAGGCTATTGATGAGTCAGTTCTTGATATAATCAAGGGAATTATGGAACAAGGAACCGGTCTTATGGGAGATGAAACCTTCTTTGGTGAAATATCCTATATAGTTGCCAGGGAAAGTGGCAGGTTAGAGGAGTATTTTGAGGTCAATGGTGGTCTGGATAGGTCTATAGAAAAACATATTCTAAGGTCTGTGACTATGGGAGAGGCAGTAGAAGCCTTGACCAACAAGTCTCACACAAGGGCTAAGATAAGAAGGGCCCTATACAATATCCTGCTTGGTATCAGAGTGGAAGACCTAGACCAGGTGAAGCATATCGAGAGCCTTCCGTATATAAGGGTTTTAGGTATGACCCAAAGGGGTAGGGATATACTTAGGATGGTAAAGGAAGAGTCCAATATTAGTATAGTAACAAGTCCGGCAAAGTCCATAGATAGTGACCAATACAGGGAGAATGCCTTGTTCAGAAAACTCCTAGATATAGATATGAGGACATCGGCCATCTATTACCAAAAATACTATTCCAAGAATCCGGACCTACTAGCAAGAGGTCAAGCAGATTTTTTTGATACAAGATTTAATTTTTGATTCAAGTAGATTTTTTAAGTTTGTTTTTTTAAGAAGTATATGTACTTTTTCTAAAAAAAGTGGTATATTAACAGAGGTAAAATAATTAAGTTTAAGTGGAGGAATGTAATTAAATGAAAGTTTTAGTGTTAAATTGCGGTAGTTCATCATTAAAGTATCAGTTAATCGATATGGAGAATGAAGCAGTACTTTGTAAGGGATTGGTTGAAAGAATAGGAATAGATGGCTCAATCCTTAAGCATGAAAAGGAAGGTCTAGATGGTAAGCATGTTGTAGAGCAGCCAATGAAGGACCATAAGGATGCTATCGGCCATGTTCTAAGTGCTGTAGTTGATCCAACTGTTGGAGCTGTAAAGGAAATGAAGGAGATAGATGCTGTTGGACACAGAATAGTTCACGGTGGAGAAAAATTTGCTTCTTCTGCAGTCTTGACTGATGAAGTAATAGCTGCAATCAAGGATTGTAGTGACCTTGCACCACTACACAACCCAGCTAATTTAATGGGTGTAGAAGCTTGTAAGGCTATACTTCCTGATGTACCAATGGTAGGTGTATTCGATACAGCCTTCCACCAGACAATGCCAGAAAAATCTTTTATGTATGGTTTGCCTCATGAATTATATAAGAAGCATGGTGTAAGAAGATATGGATTCCACGGAACTTCTCACCTATACGTATCTCAGAAGGCTGCAGAAATGCTAGGTAAGAAGCCAGAAGACCTAAAGATAATCACTTGCCACCTTGGTAATGGAGCATCTATAACTGCAGTAGACGGTGGTAAGTCAGTAGATACTTCAATGGGTCTAACTCCACTAGAGGGTCTAATCATGGGAACTAGATGTGGTGATATAGATCCAGCCATAATACCTTTCGTTATGAAGAAGGAAGGTCTTGACGCTGATGGTGTTGACAAGCTAATGAATAAGGAGTCAGGAGTATACGGTATGACAGGTATATCTTCAGACTTTAGAGATATAGAGGATGCAGCAGCTGAAGGAAACCAGCTTGCTATAAATGCCCTAAACGCATACGCTCAGAGGGTAAAGAAGTATATAGGTGCTTATGCTGCTGAGATGAATGGTGTAGATGCAATAGTATTTACAGCTGGTCTTGGAGAAAATGGTATAGGCATGAGAGAAATGATCTGTGCTGATATGGACTTTATGGGAATTAAGTTAGATCCTGAGAAGAATGATGTAAGAGGCAAGGATAGGGTAATCTCTTCAGACGATTCAAGAGTAAAGGTATTATTGATACCAACTAACGAAGAATTGATGATAGCAAGAGATACTTTAAGACTATCTAATCGTTAAAAATACTTGACAAATAAGACTCAAATATGTATAATGGACAAGTAATGTTTTAGAGGTGATAAATTTATGAAGCTAAATATAGATTCTCTAACTAATAAAGAGAGAGAAAGTGTAGACTTTGATTTTTGTGAAAATGTAGAGTCGATTAGATATTATGGTGTAGATTATAATTTGATATCACCCCTGCGTCTAACTGGTAGGATATCCAGGGCGGGAAGGAATTTTTTACTGAAGGCTAAGGTAGACTTTGATTACAAGGGTGCCTGCTCAAGATGTTTAAAAGACCTTGATGTTCCGGTGACTTATGAGATAGATGCATACTTAATGAAAGAAACGTATGATGAGGATAGTTATGAAGATGTAGATATATTTCCTCTAGAAGGGACAGAGATTGATCTCTTGAAACTTGTAGACAGTACTCTGACTTATAACATGCCTCAAAAAGTGTTGTGTAGCGAAGATTGCAAAGGAATATGTTCGGGCTGTGGGGTAGACTTGAATACTAAAGACTGTGTATGTGAAGACTCCATGGACGACGATGACATTGATCCTAGATTTGCTAAATTAAAAGAATTGTTAAAATAGAGTAAGGAGGTGTCTTCATGGCAGTACCAAAGCGTAGAACATCTAAATCTAAAACTAAAATGAGAAGAGCGTCTAATTCAAAGATGGTTCCTACTGGTTTTGTTGAGTGTCCACAGTGTCACGAACCAAAGTTACCACACAGAGTTTGTCTAAGCTGTGGATCATACGATGGTAAAGAAGTAGTATCAGTTGACTAATTAGATTTTAGAAAACGAAATATGATTTTTAGGTAGCGTAAGCTTTTTTGCTTACGCTATTTTTACGTTCAAAAATGTGATATAATTTAATTAGTAGCTTTAAATGGAGGTTAAATATGAAGATAGTTATAGATGGAATGGGCGGAGATAATGCACCTATGGCCCCTGTAGAGGGAGCCTGCATGGCCGTCAAGGAATACGGTATAGATATAGTAATAACAGGTGATAAGGGCCTACTAGAGGCAGAATTAGCCAAGTATGATTGTGACAAGACAAAGATAGAGATAGTCCCTACTAGCCAGGTCATTACAAATGATGAGAAGCCAGTAGTTGCTATTAGGAGGAAGACGGACTCATCTATGGTAGTGGCCCTTAATATGGTTAAAAATAAGAAGGTTGATGCCATGGTATCAGCTGGCAGTACGGGGGCCCTTCTAAGTGGTGGTGTCTTTGTAATTAAAAGGATCAAGGGTATTAGCAGGCCTTGTATATGTACAGCCATACCTACAATGGATGGGGGACTTAGCCTTTTATCAGATACTGGTGCCAATGTAGACTGTGATGCCCAGCAGTTAGTTGACTTTGCAGCCATGACTAATATCTACGCCAAGAGGGTTATGAAGATAGACAAGCCTAGGGTTGCCTTGGCCAATATTGGTACAGAAGAGGGCAAGGGTAATGACCTAGTAAAGACTACATTTGACCTACTGAAGGACAGGAATGACATGAACTTTATAGGCAATATGGAGACTAGGGAAATACTCAATGGTGTTTGTGATGTAGTTATATGTGACGGCTTTATAGGTAATATGATAGTTAAGACCCTAGAGGGAACAGTACTTTCACTTTTCAAGAAGTTAAAGGAGACTATGATGTCTTCTACTAAGGCTAAGCTAGGAGCCCTAATGATGAAAGATAGCCTAAGAGGGCTAAAGGACTCACTTGACTACTCTTCACATGGTGGTGCACCATTTTTAGGAGTAGAGGGAGGCCTAATAAAGGCACATGGTAGCTCTGATGCCAGGGCAATCAAGAATGCTATTAGGCAGGCGATACAGTTTGTAGATGGAAATGTAGTAGAGGAAATTAGGGCATATATATCAAGTGACCAGGAAAAGGAAGAAGACAAGTAGGTAAACCAGACGAGTGTTTTGGAGGTAGATATGAGAGATAATTTAGCTGTCGACGAAAAGGACCTTAAGTTCAAGTATTTGAAACTGATGTCCAACCAGTATAAGACAATATCTGAAGCAAGTACGGAAATAATCAATTTAGAGGCAATATTGAACCTACCAAAGGGGACAGAGCATTTTTTATCAGACATACACGGAGAGCATGAGCCCTTTATCCATGTTTTGAAAAATGGGTCAGGCGTGGTCAGGAGAAAGATAGACGAGCTCTTTACAAATACCATGATGGATTCGGAAAAGAGGTCCTTGGCTACCTTGGTCTACTATCCATTTAGCAAGATAGAGATGATAAAGAAGACTGAAGCAAATATGGAGGACTTCTATAGGATATCTATATATAGGTTAGTGGAATTGTGCAAGTATTGTTCTAGTAAGTATACCAGGTCTAAGGTTAGAAAGCTCCTGCCAAAGGACTATGCCTATGTAATAGAAGAACTAATGCATGAGCACAGGAAGAGCGAGCATAAGGAAGAATACTATGTATCTCTAGTAGAATCTATTATTACGCTGGGCCAGTCAGAGGACTTTATAGGGGCCCTAGCCAAGGTAATACAAAAGTTAGTGGTTGACAGGCTCCACATAGTTGGCGATATTTACGACAGAGGACCAAGGCCAGACCTAATAGTAGATAGGTTGATGGACCACCACAGCGTTGACATACAGTGGGGTAACCACGACATACTTTGGATGGGGGCAGCAGCAGGTGAAAAGACTTGTATAGCAAATGCCTTGAGGATATCATCTAGGTACGATAACTTGGATATTATAGAGGATATATATGGTATAAACCTACTTCCATTGGCCAGCTTTGCCATAAATACCTACAGGCATGACCCATGCAGCGAATTTCAGCCTAAAGTTGACCGTGATGATTCAAATATGAGGGAAATTTCCATGATAGCCAAGATCCACAAGGCTATCAGTGTTATCCAGTTCAAGCTGGAAGGAGCCATTATAAATAGAAGGCCTGAATATGAAATGAGCCATAGGTTGCTTCTAGACAAGGTCGACTATGACAAGGGGACCATAGTAATAAAGGGTAAGACTTATCCACTAAAGGACACAAACTTCCCAACTATAGACCCAAATGACCCTTATAGGCTTACAGAGGAAGAAAGGGAAATAATCGACAAGCTAGCAGATGCCTTTATGGCAAGTGACAAGCTTCAAAAGCATGTAAACTTTCTATTCTCTAAGGGAAGTATCTACCTTAAGTACAATGGCAACCTCTTGATTCATGGTGGCCTACCACTTAATGATGATGGAAGCTTTATGTCCATGGAATTAAAGGGACAGAGGTATTCGGGCAAGGCTTTGTTAGATAAGATGGAATCCCTGGTTAGGGAGGCCTACTATGAGGAGAATGAAGAAAAGAGGTCCTATGGTCTAGATATGTTCTGGTACCTATGGACAGGCAAGTGCTCGTCCCTATTTGGTAAGGACGATATGACTACATATGAGAGGTACTTTATAGAGGACAAGGCAACTCATAAGGAGAATAAGAACCCATACTTCAACCTAAGAGAGGACATGACCATCCTAAAGAAGATCTTTGACGAGTTCAATATGGACTTTGACGAAGACCATATAATTAATGGCCATGTTCCTGTTAAGTACAAGAAGGGAGAAAGTCCTGTCAAGGCCCAGGGTAAGGTTCTAGTAATAGATGGTGGATTTTCTAAGGCCTACCAGAGTAAGACTGGTATGGCAGGCTACACCCTAATATACAATTCAAGAACGCTACAGCTGGTTGCCCATGAGCCTTTTACATCAAAGGAGGACGCTGTTAAAAACGAGAGAGATATCATTTCATCTACAGTCTTGGTAGAGCACAAGGCCAAGAGGAGGATGATTAAGGATACAAATGATGGCCTACAGCTATTGGAGAGGGTAGAGGATCTTAAGGACCTTCTAGCCGCCTATAGGTCAGGCCTTATAAAGGAAAAATAATTTGCAAAAATAAGTATATTTTGGTATGATTGTAGCATAAGATAAAGTGAAATAAACATGGAGGTGTACTATGGAAAATTTAGGTCAGATAAAGATTTCAAATGATGTTATACAGACAATAGCTGGTTTTGCAGCACTAGAAATAGACGGTATAGACAAGTCTACTTCTTTTACAGACAAGCTATTTAGAAATCACGGGATAAAGGTAAGTGTTGAAGATGACAAGGCTATAATAGACATAGATATAGCTGTTAAGTATGGTCAGGTAATACCAGATGTATCACTTAAGGTTCAGGAAAGCATAGTAAACGCAGTAGAAACTATGGCAGGTCTTAAGGTTGATAAGGTAAATGTACATGTTGATAGCCTAGTGATAAAAAAGGAAAAGGCAGAAAAGAAAGAAAATGACTAGAGCTAATAATTTAATAATGCAGAGGAAGGTTTCTAGGGAAATATTTATGAAGTATCTCTATAGCAGGGCCGTATCAAATGCGGGCTGGGAGGGTCTAAGCCAAGACCTAGATAGTTTTTTGGATTCAGTAGAAGATGATGCTATAGAAATTCATAAGTCACATGGTGGCAAGGAAATAGATATGCTAGACTCTTATAGGGAGGTCATATTGGATTCCTCATATTTGATGGATGCAGCCAGGGCTGTTGAAGACAATATAGGGGCCATAGATGCCTATATAAATGAGTATGCGAGAAACTGGACTACAGATACAATGCCTGCAGTTGACGTTGCCATCTTGAGATTGGCTGTTGCTGAAATCAAATTTATGTTTACTATACCAGAGGCTGTTGCCTGCGATGAGGCGGTAAACATTGCAAAGAAGTATTGTGACGATGATGCCTACAAGTATATAAATGGTATACTTGGAAGTGTTATGAAGGCTTAGTTTAATAAGATCAACAAAGAGGGCCTGGTGTGGATATCCACACTAGGCCCTATATTTTTGCTCATATTAAGTTTAGTTGGCAAGACTATAGTTTGAATTTTCTAGTTTGAACTTGTCTTTAAGTCCCTTAGTAGTATAGACCTTCTTATCATTTGTTATAAAGATAGCATTTACATCGTCAAGCCCCTCTATAAACTTCATACCCTCCTCAAGGCCAAGGCCAAAGGTAGAGGTAGAAAGGGCGTCCCCATCTATAGACTTTTTAGATATTATAGTTACACTACTTAAGTTATTTTCAAACGGATAACCAGTAGTCGGGTTGATCATGTGGTGGTAGACCTTACCGTCTTTTTCTATAAATCTCTCATATACACCAGACGTTACTATAGACATATCTGTTAGCTGTATAGTTCCAAGAGACTCTGTATTAGTCTTGGCCGGGTCCTGGACACCTACATTAAAGTCGGTCTTTTTGGCATTTTGACCAAATACATATATATTTCCACCTAGGTTTATAATAGCATTTTTTACACCATTTTCCTTGAGATAGTCAGCTAGTTTGTCAGCACAATAGCCCTTGGCGATACCACCTAGGTCTATTTTCATGCCTTTCTTTTTAAGATAGACAGACTTTTCTTTGTCATTTAGGCTAATATCCTTGTAGTTGACAAGAGGAAGCAAGCTTTTGATTTCCTCAGATGATGGAACTCTTGCAGACTCATTACCAATATTCCATATAGAGGAAATAGCACCAACTGATATATCAAACTTTCCACCTGTCTTTTGGGAATAGGAGATGGCCTTTTTGATTACAGTATAGGTATCGTCAGAAACCTTGATGGGCTGGATACCCGCATTTTGATTTATCTTTGAGACTTCACTTGAAGCCAGCTGGGAGCTCATCTTGTTATGTATGTCAAGGACTATCTTGTCAGAAGCAGGAAGGACCTTGTTAGCCTTGGACTTCCTAGTGTTGATGACACTGATCTGGTTTACAGTATCCAAGTAATAATTAGTAGTAGAAAAAGTACCGACCTTATCTATAACTGTAAAATAAAATATAAGACCAATAATAAAGAGAATTATTATTGATGCAAGTATCTTAAGATTTGATTTTTTCATTTTTACCTCCATTTATGTTATAATCAATATAGCACAATAAGTATTATAACATATTTTAAAGCATATGAGTAGAATTAGGAGAAGAAATGAAAAAGAGAGACATAATCCTTTTTGGAATAGTGGGCATACTAATTGTACAGGGAGTCCTTATAAATAAATTTATGAATTCAGGCCAGGGTGCTAGGGTAGAGGTTTATGTAGAAAACAAGCTATATAATACCTATCCCCTAGACAAGGACCAGAAGATAAATATAAAGGAAAAAAATGGTAGGATAAACAATATACATATCCATGACAAGGGAGTCGAAATGACTAAGGCCAACTGTCCAGACAAGGTCTGTATCCATACGGGCTTTATAGATAAGCCAGGCCAAAGTATAGTCTGCCTACCACACAAGATAAATATAAAGATAAGTAGTGATGATGACAGCCAGATAGACAAGGATGTAATTGTAAAATAGTATGACAGGGAGGGACTTATGGTAAATATAGGTAATGATTGGGACCAGGTCTTAGTTGATGAATTTAAAAAAGAATACTACCTAAAGTTAAGGGAGTTTCTAAAGTCAGAGTACAGGAGTCAGCAGGTATTTCCAGATATGTATGATATTTTTAATGCCTTGAAGTATACATCATATGAAGGGACAAAGGTATTGATATTGGGCCAGGACCCCTACCATGATGATGGTCAGGCCCATGGCTTGGCCTTTTCAGTAAAGCCGGGTATAAAGACACCACCGTCCCTTTTAAATATGTACAAGGAGCTTAGGGATGAGCTAGGTCTATATATACCAAATAATGGCTACCTAGTACCTTGGGCCAGGCAGGGTGTACTATTACTCAACACGGCCCTGACTGTGAGGGCCCACCAGGCAAACTCCCACAAGGGTATGGGTTGGGAGACCTTTACAGACAATATAATATCCTACCTAAATCAGAGAGAGGAGCCTGTAATATTTGTACTATGGGGGGCAAATGCCAGGTCCAAAAAGAAGCTTATAGATGGATCGAGGCACCATATACTAGAGGCCCCCCATCCGAGTCCGCTTTCAGCCCACAGAGGTTTTTTCGGGTGTGGACATTTTGCCAGGGTAAACCAGCTCCTAGAGGAAATGAGACAAGAGCCTATAGATTGGCAGATAGAAAATATTTAGTAGGTGTAGGTATATGAAATTTTCAGCGTCATTTAGTGGTGGTAAAGACTCCACATTAGCAATAAAGAGGATGTTAGACCAGGGCAACGACTTAGTTGCCCTAATTGTTTCTACAAAAAAGGGACAAGACTTGTCTTGGACCCATAATCTAGAAAATAGGTATTTCGAGGATGTAGGCCAGATACTTGCTTGCAAGGTAATATTTACAAGGGCAGGCCTAAAGGACTATGAGGTCCAATTTGAAGAGGCCTTAAAGACAAGTAAAGACCTAGGTGCCCAGGCCTGTATTTTTGGTGATATTGATATAGAAGGCCATCTAAATTGGAATAGGGCCAGGTGTAGGAAGGCAAATATAGGCTGCATCCATCCCCTAGAATACGAGGAAAGGGAGAAGATCCTAGATGAATTCATAAATTCAGGCCTAGAGGCAAGGATAGTGAAAGTAAATGAGGATTATCTTGACAAGTCCTATGAGGGAAGGTTATTGGATAAGGGCTTGATTGATTATTTCAAGGGGAATGACCTAATAGATGCCTGTGGTGAAAATGGTGAATACCATACTAGGGTAGAGGTTTGGTCGATAGAAAAATATCTGAAAAAAAATATAAAATCTACTTGATTTTTATAAGGACCTATGGTAAACTAAAGTTACTTGATACTGATTATCGTATCAAAATTAAAGATTTAATCAATCTTTAGCTTCCATATCAACACATATAAATTGTTTAATAAAAATAGGCTGGGCACAGCCTATTTTTATTTGCAAAAAAGACTATACATATATATGTATAGTCCTTTAGTTAGCTTACACTAAGTTTTTACAAATTCTTCTTAACAAGTTCATTTATCTTTCTGCCGTCTGCACGTCCAGCAGTCTTAGGCTTGATAGCAGTCATAATCTTGCCCATATCCTTCATTGATGTAGCACCAACTTCAGCTATAGTTTCGATTACGATCTTCTCAAGTTCTTCTTCGCTTAATTGTTGAGGTAGGTATCCTTCTAAAACTTGTATTTCAGATTTTGTTTCTTCAACCAAATCATCCCTGTTAGCCTTGACGAATTCCGCAAGTGAATCCTTTCTTTGCTTAAGCTGCTTTGATATGATATCGATGATAGCATCATCAGCTAGCTCAACACGGTTATCAACTTCATGCTGTTTAATAGCAGCCCTGATAAGTGTAACAACAGACTTTTTGACTGTATCCTTGTTTTTCATAGAAGACTTTAGGTCTTCCTGCAGTTTTTCTTTAAGGGACATTCCCTTTCACCTCTTTTTAATTAACTATCTTTTAGCGTTTTTTCTTCTAGCAGCTTCTGCTTTTTTCTTACGCTTAACACTAGGCTTGTCATAGTGTTCTCTTTTTCTAACTTCTGACATTATGCCAGACATAGCACACTGTCTCTTGAATCTTCTAAGTGCACTATCTAATGATTCGTTTTCTCTTACTCTAACTTCTGACATCTGTTTCACCTCCCTACAACTAGCGATTTGTTAACCTAATACGATTAGTTTAACACCATAATATTATAAGATAAATTAGGCTATTTAGCAAGTCTTTTTGAAAAATATATAGAAATATCTGTAAAGTTCTAAAAAAGTCTAATCTTATCCAAAAATTATTTATGAATTTAAAAAAGTGTGGTATAATAAGTAAGTGGATAATACCCATTATTTTTTTATACATTGTGGGATAAAAAATGCAATATAGGGACTAAAAAAGTCCATAACCTGTTTCAAATCATAAATAAGTGGTATCTTGAAAATAGGTATTATAGGTAGATTTTTAATATAAGTGATATTATAGATATATATTTAATTATGGTAAGTTAAATGGTAAAAATGGTAAAAGGTAAAAATCAGGAGGTAATGTATGAAGGCTATTGGTATTTTGACTAGTGGAGGAGATGCTCCAGGTATGAACGCAGCCATTAGAGCAGTTGTTAGAACTGCCATATATTATGGCTACAAGGTCTACGGAATCGAAAGAGGTTATGCAGGTCTTTTGGAAAAGGACTTTATAGAAATGGACCTTTCTTCAGTAGGTGATATCATCCAGAAGGGTGGTACAATATTAAAGTCATCAAGATGTGATGAGTTTAGGACAGAAGAAGGTAGGGCCAAGGCTGTAAAAATATTGGAAGAATTTGGTGTTGAAAGCCTAGTGGTAATAGGTGGAGACGGGTCTTTTACAGGAGCTAACAAGCTAAGCCAGTTAGGAGTGCATACTATAGGTATACCAGGAACTATAGACAATGACCTTGCCTATACTGATTATACTATAGGCTTTGATACTGCAACAAATACAGTCATAGATGCTATAGGTAAGCTAAGAGATACGTCATCATCACATGACAGGGTGAATATTATAGAGGTAATGGGTAGACATTGTGGAGACCTTGCCCTATTTGCTGGTATAGCAGGTGGTGCAGAGTCTATAATAGTACCTGAAATGAATACAAGTACAGAGGATATAGTTAAGAAGCTTAAGACAACTCAGAAGAGGGGGAAGAAGCACAGTATCATAGTTCTAGCGGAGGGTGCTGAAAATATAGAGGGTGGAGCCCTAGGCCTTAGGTCTGCCCTTACAATAGAAGACAAGGCAGATGTTAGGATAACAGTGCTTGGTCACGTCCAGAGGGGTGGTTCTCCATCAGCCTTTGACAGGATCCTAGCTAGTAAACTGGGCAATAAGGCAGTAGAATTACTAATAGAAGGTAAGTCTGGCAGGGTTGTCGGTATAAAGGACAATAAGATAATAGACATGGATATAGATGAAGCTCTTTCAATGAAGAAGACTTTTGATGAAGATATGTATGAAATGGCAAAGATACTGTCTATATAGGGCTTGTATCTTGTTGACATAAAGACTGAGCTGGTGACTTAGTTTATAATTTATAATTTGGCAGGCTAAGGCCTGGCCGTACAAAGTTATAGGAGTGATTAAATTATGGTAAGATGTAAAAAGACAAAAATTGTTTGTACAATGGGACCTTCAACTGATTCAGACCAGGTTCTAAGAGAATTAATTGAAAATGGACTAAATGTTTGTAGGTTCAATTTCTCACATGGTTCACATGAAGAACACAAGGAGAGAATGGATAGGACAAAGAGGATAAGAGAAGAATTAGACCAGCCAGTGGCAATCCTTCTAGACACTAAGGGTCCAGAAATTAGAACAGGTGAATTTGAAGAACCAGTGGTCCTTGAAGAGGGTGCAAAGTTTGTAGTAAGTATGGACGACTGTATTGGTAACAGCCAGAGATGTAGCGTATCATACAAGGGTATGATAGACGATGTTAAGGTTGGAGATACAATCCTAATCGATGACGGTCTAGTAGGCCTAAAAATAGAAGAAATTAAGGGCAATGACATACATACAGTAGTGGCAAACTCAGGAAAGGTATCATCAAGAAAGGGTGTAAACCTTCCAGGCGTTTCAATCAACCTACCAGCAATCACAGAAAAGGATATAGAGGATATCAAGTTTGGTATAGAACAGGGTATAGACTTTATAGCAGCATCATTTGTTAGAAAGGCTTCTGACGTACTTGAAATTAGAAAGGTACTAGAAGAAAACAATGCACCTGACATCCACATCATATCTAAGATAGAGAGCCAGGAGGGTGTAGATAATATAGACTCAATCATCCAGGTTTCAGATGGTATAATGGTGGCCAGAGGAGACATGGGTGTTGAAATTCCAAGTGAAGAGGTACCTATTGTCCAGAAGATGATCATCAAAAAGTGTAATGAGGTAGCCAAGCCAGTAATCACAGCTACTCAGATGCTTGACTCAATGATTAGAAACCCTAGACCTACAAGAGCAGAGGTAACAGACGTGGCAAATGCCATCTATGATGGTACTGACGCTATAATGCTTTCTGGAGAAACAGCTGCCGGTAAGTACCCAGTAGAGGCTGTAAAGACAATGAACAGAGTAGCCTTGAGAACAGAAGAAACTCTTGACTACAAGATTAAATACAATATAGACATAGACGAAATAACTGTAACAGACGCTATCAGCCATGCTACTTGTACAACAGCAATGGACCTTGGTGCTAGGGCTATCATAACTTGTACCTCATCTGGTTATACAACTAGAATGGTATCTAAGTTCAGACCTAAGTCTCCAATCATAGCAGCAACTCAGAATGAAAGAGTTAGAAGAAAGCTATCCCTATTATGGGGTACATACCCTCTAATTTCTAAGTTTGCTGAAAGTACTGATGAGGTAATGGATGAATCAGTAGAAGTAGCTAAGAAGGCAGGAATAGTAAATCCTGGCGATGTAGTTGTGATCACAGCAGGTGTACCAGTAGGTAAGACAGGAAAAACTAACCTAGTAAAGGTTGCTGTAATTGGCGAATTCCTAGGTAGGGGTGTTGGTATTGGTAAGGTTTGTGTAGAAGGACCAGCCAGGGTAATTATGCCAGGAGAAGACAAGGAATTCAATGAAGGAGATGTCCTAGTTACACTTGGTACTGACAGAGATATGTTGAAGTACATGGAAAAGGCATCAGCAGTAGTAACTGAGACTGGTGGTATGACTTCACATGCTGCCATAGCAGGAATCAACCTAGGCATACCAGTAATAGTATCCGTAGAAGATATCACAAAGAAGATAAAGGACGGACAAATGATAAAGGTAGAGCCAGCCAGTGGTGCTGTTAGTAGAGAACAGTAGTTTTGACTAAATAAAAGAGATAAATCAGGTCGTATATCCAAGTTTCTATGAAGTTGGGTCTACGGCCTATTTTTTGACCTTATAAATGGTACTATGTGATATAATAGGGTGTAGTATATGATTATTTTATAAGAATGATTAGACCTAGCTTAAGCAAATATTTGCTAAGCCAATTTATAGATAAATTTTAAGAAAAAGTTAGAAAAAGCCTGATAAGGTTTAGTAAAAGATAAATAAGTGTTGAGAAGGATGGAAGATGTTAGAAAAAGGCAAAAAATACGAATGCAAGATAGTAGATATAGGACAAAATGGTGTTGGCATAGGCAAGCATGAGGGCTTTACCGTCTTTGTAGACGGGGCACTATTGGGTGAGGTTGTTGATGTCAAGATCAAGAAGTCCAAGAAAAAATATGCAGAAGGAGTAGTCTCTAAGATAAAGGAAAGGTCACCATACAGGGTAGACAGGGCCTGTAACCCCAAATACTCAAGCTGTGGCGGATGTCAGATCCAGGAGCTAGACTACCAAAAGCAGCTAGACCTGAAGACTAATATGGTCAAGGAAGATTTAAAGAGGATAGGTGGCTTAGAAGATATACAGGTATTTGATACAATAGGTATGGAGGTTCCATATAGGTACAGGAACAAGGCCCAATTCCCAGTCCAAAAGGAAGATGGAAAAGTGAAGTTAGGCTTTTATAGGAAGAAGAGCCACGATATCATTGATATAGACAAGTGCCTTATCCAGGATGAAAAAAATGACCTTATCATAGACATTATAAGGGAGTACATAGAAGAAGAAAATATCAGTATTTACGATGAAAAAAGTCACAAGGGTCTACTAAGACATATAGTAACCAAGGTAGGCTTTACAAGTGGTCAGGTAATGGTAGTCCTAGTAGCTACAGAGGACAGGTTCAAGAACCTAGACAGGCTTATAGAAAGCCTAAAGGACAAGGTTGAAGGTTTTACCAGCCTGGTGGTAAATATAAACAAGGACAAGACCAATGTAATCCTGAGATTAAAGAATATAAACAAGTATGGAAATGGCAAGATAGTAGACAATATAGGCGACCTAAAGTTTGAAATATCGCCATTATCCTTCTTCCAGGTAAACCCAATTCAGACAGAGGTCCTTTACAACAAGGCCCTTGAATATGCAGACCTAAAAGAGGGGGACAGGGTCTTTGATATATATTGTGGAATAGGGACTATATCCCTGTTTCTAGCACAAAAGGCAGAATTTGTATACGGGGTAGAAATAGTTGAAGATGCAATCAAGGATGCCAGACTAAATGCTAAATTGAATGGTATGGACAATCTGGAGTTCTTTGTAGGTAAGGCAGAAGAGGTAGTTCCTGAAATCTACAAGGAGGGCAAGAGAGCCAATGTAGTTGTAGTGGACCCACCAAGAAAGGGTTGCGATGAAAGGGTATTAGATACCATAGTTGAGATGGCACCTGACAGGGTGGTATATGTGAGTTGCAATCCTAGTACCCTGGCAAGGGACCTGAGGTATTTGGTGGATAGGGGCTATAGGTGTGAGAAGGTCCAGCCTGTAGACTTATTCCCTCATTCTGTTCATTGTGAGAGTGTGGCACTCCTAATTAAGCAATAAAGCTATTTTCAATGATTATAAGGGCTTAGCTTATACACTTTGTCCACCATTTGTCCACGGTTATTTTATCCGTGGACAAGCTTTTATAGTATGACCACGTCTGCTAATATGTCTATACTTTGTGCTTGCATCTTAAGTGTATTATGGGTATAGGCAAAGGTCTCAATATTTGTGTGTCCTAACCTTTCTGCAACATTAACTGGGTTGGCCCCATTTTCTATTAGTATAGTAGCGTGTGTGTGCCTAAGACTGTGAAAGTTGAATTTAATCTTCAGATTATTTCTAATTACCTTATCAATATCGTTGGGAATATTGTAGGAAAGGTCGATGTAGTTGAAAGGGAAAATAAGAACGGAGAAGCCTTTAAGATGGCAAATTTCTCCGTAGTTTCCAAAGATGATGAAGGGAATAAGATATATCATAATTGCTCTGCTTATGGAGAAAAGAGTGATATTCCAAAGGACTTTAAACAGGGAGATTTTGTGAAACTTTTTGGTCAAATCAGAACTTCTATTGATGATAACAGCAAGGAACACAGCAATGTAAGAATATTATTCTCAAAGCTCTTAAAGGCAAAAGAACAGATGAAAGGACAGGATAAAAATCAAGAGATTGCTAAACTAAAAAGCGAGATAGAATAAAGAGAGAAAGACTTGTTTTATGCAGATTCTTGGGAACAATCAGGACAGATTAGAGCAGATATCGAAAAAATGAATGCTAAGTTAAATACCTTGCTCAATTCTGAAAAAGGTCAAGAAAACGGCAAAAAATCCATACTTGGTGCTATCAAAGAATATCAGGCAGAAGATAAAGAAAAGCCAAAAGTAAAGCAGGAATCGTCAAAAGAAACGGAAAGATAAGATGATGGTCGGTGTGGTTTTCGGACAGCACCGGCTCTTTTTTTGTCTATATATTTACTTTTACGCTTATATAATATATAATAAGAGCGTGAAAGGAAGTGAGTTCATGAACCAATTAGAACAGATTGGGAAAATTTCAACTGCGGGTAATGGAGTTTTAAGAACTTCAGAAGTTGTCAGTAAAGGAATTTCTAAAACGACTTTGGCAAAATTTGTAGAAAAATATAATTATGAGCGTATTTCACATGGAATTTATTGTTCTCCGGATGTATGGAAAGATGGACTGTACTTATTACAGCTTCGTTGCCCGAAAACAATCTTTTCTCACGATACAGCCTTGTTTCTGCTTGATATGACGGATCAAGAGCCGCTACAATATACTGTTACGGTAAAAAGTGGATATAATGCCACTCATTTAAGAGAAGATGGTGTAAAAGTATTCTCTATTAAAAAAGACTTTTTTGAACTTGGGATTTCAAAAGCAAAAACACCTTTTGGAAATGAAGTTTTCATCTATAATCCTGAGCGTACTGTTTGTGATATGATTCGTAGTCGTTCACAAATTGAAATTCAAATTTTTCAGGATGCAATGAAGCAGTATATCAGGCGTAAAGACAAGAATTTGCACCTGCTTATGGAATATGCAAAAAAACTTCGAGTAAATCATATGTTAAGTAAATATTTGGAGGTGTTATTATAATGATTCATTCATCAAAACAACTAAAAGATTTGATACGAAATTTGTCAAAAGAAGTCGGTATTGAAGCCCATGTACTGATTAGAAAATATATGATGGAGCGGTTTTTAGAGCGAGTATCTTCATCAAAATACAATGGAAGTTTTATCCTAAAAGGCGGAATGTTGGTAGCAGCTTTTGTAGGGGTAGAGGCAAGGGCTACAATGGATATAGACACTACCATTAAAGGTATTCCTGTAACGATAGTTGATATGGAGCGTACAATTACAGAAATTTCAAATATAGATTTAGATGATAATGTGAAGTTCAGGATTAAAAAAGTATCGGAAATTATGGATGAAGCAGAATATTCAGGGATACGATTCAGTATGGATGCTGTATTAGATGGAGCAGTTATTCCTTTGAAGATTGATATTTCTACAGGTGATGTGATTACTCCAAGAGAAATAGCCTATTCATATAAATTGATGTTTGAAGATAGAACAATCCCAATTATGACATATCCTATTGAAACGGTTTTGGCAGAAAAGCTGGAGACTGTCATTTCAAGATCCATAACCAATACAAGAATGAGAGATTTTTATGATATTCACATACTCTTAAAATCACAAAATATAAATGCTGATATATTGGCTTTAGCGTTAGAGAGAACTGCTAAGAAGAGAGGAAATTTTAACCTTTTAGAAAATGCAGAAAGCGTATTGAAGATAGTAAAATCAGATGAAGATATGAAAAGGTTGTGGAACATTTATCAGAAAAAGTTTAAATATGCAGGCGAATATACTTGGGATGAGGTAATACATTCGGTTAGGGAGCTATCCATAGAAGCTAAATTAGATGTTGCAAAACACCGTTGAAAAAAGAATAGAGCAAATACAAAACAAGAAAATGACAGTGTAGAATCTGTTAAAACAGAAAAATGATTGAAAGATAAAAGGAAAAAGAGATGAAGCAATATAAGATATGCATGAATGAGGACTGCGACGTTATTTACTATAACTTAGATA
>ERZ773018.97-NODE-97-length-60419-cov-4.544033_pt1 | contig 60419 bp, 57 predicted proteins | sample MGYA00580840_ERZ773018 | MGnify/ENA primary metagenome ERZ773018 (study PRJEB29015, sample SAMEA2738125) | human oral metagenome | biome: human oral; feature: human-associated habitat; material: saliva | place: China | collected 2256 ... | reverse complement strand
ATAGCGCTCATAAAAACCAATCAAATCACGATTTGCCCAACCATTATACTGACGCGCCAAATGCAAAGGTGTTTCATAATGTGACAAAGTCACCAAAGGTTCAATGCCATATTTTGCCAATTCATCAAAAAGGTCGTCATAAAACTTTAGACCTGCTTCATTTGGCTCCGTTTCATCGCCATTTGGGAAAATCCGTGACCAAGCAATAGAAGTACGATAAACCTTGAAGCCCATTTCTGCAAAAAGGGCAATATCTTCTTTGTAACGATGATAAAAGTCAATTCCTTCCAATTTTAGGTTATCAGCTGTTGGCCTATCTGTAATCAAAGGATTGAGATCACCTGCATTAGCTGGTATGCCACCTTTTGGCGTCACATCTTGAACCGAAAGACCTTTACCATCCATATCGTAAGCACCTTCGTATTGATTGGCAGCTGTTGCACCACCCCAAAGAAAATCTGCTGGAAATTTACCCATGGCTTCTACCTCTTTTATTTTTTACTCAATTATATTATAATCTTAAGAAAGAATATTTTCTAACACAATTCTTCTATAAATTGGTATTATTCTACGAAAGAGGCTACACTTATGGATCTAGGAACATTACACAAAAATATCGTTTACAAAAATCAAGGCACACCTTACTCTCTCACACGAACCATTACCAAAAATGGACAGCCGGACATTCTCTTTCATTGGCATACGGATGTTGAACTGATTTACGTCCATGAGGGGACAGCACAGTTTCACATTGATTATGATTACTTTAATAGTGAAGCAGGTGATATTATCCTCATTCGTCCCAATGCCCTTCACTCGATTCACCCGATTGAAAATCGCCGCCATTACATGGATGCTCTCAACTTTCATTTGGATTTAATGGGCTATTCTGCTATGGACCAAGCTAGCATTGACTATCTGCAACCGCTTTATAATGGTCAACTGGATTTTGTTCATGTTATCAAGCCCAATCAACCAGCCTATACAGACATTCGGCAATGTTTACTTGATGCTATGAAAATAGGCTATTACCGCACAAAATATTTTGAATTTCAACTCAAAGCCCAGCTCAATCAACTCTTTTATCTTTTATTTGAAAATGGTTATGTCATTTCAAAAGAGCAAACCTTAGAAGGCTATCGCAAGGAAGAAAAAATCCGTACCATTATTGACTATATCAGCGCTCATTATCAAGAAGAGCTCACTATTGACCAACTTGCCAAAATTTGTGGTTACAGCGATACGCATTTCATGAATTTCTTTAAAAAACATTTGGGGGTGTCTTGTATAGAATATGTGATTCAATTTCGCTTGCGAAAAGCGGCTGAACTCTTGCAGCATTCTACCTTACCCGTCTTAGAAATTGCTACACAGTCTGGCTTTAACAATCTCTCTAACTTCAATCGGCAGTTTAAAAAGTATTACCAACTAACTCCTAGTCAATATCGTAAAAAATAACAAGGAGGGATTCCATGAAAGATATTATCTGGTTATTTCCACTGCTTTTCATTTTTCATGATTTAGAAGAAATCATTGGTTTCATACCATGGCTACAGCGCAATGAGCAGCTACTGGCAAAAAAAGCTACGGTCATTCTAAAGGCCCACAAAGACTTATCCACAGAAGGGTTTGCACTAGCTGTAGCAGAAGAATTTGTCGTGGTGCTCTTTGTCTCTTTCTTTGCTATTTTTTACCATACTCGCTTCCTTTACCTCATCTGGTTGGGTGGATTCATCGCTTTTGCTCTTCATCTGGTGCTTCATATCCTGCAAGCTATCTGGATTAGGCGCTATATACCAGCTCTTGCAACCTCTATCCTGTGTTTACCTGTTAGCAGTATTATCATTTGGAAAACCACCACTTTACTTCATATCAACACAATTGAACTTCTTGTTTTCAGTCTCATTGGCGTTCTCATCGTTATCAGCAATCTATTTTTTGCATTTTGGTTAGGAAAACAATTTTCTGCCCGGTTAAACTAAAGCCATTTTGAATATTTAAAAAACGCTTAAACATTGTCTGCTGCAAGACTCTTTTAAGCGCTTTTTATTTTAATCGAAACTCATTTGCTCCATTTCAAATTTACATGCTCATTCATTTCCTGATAAGCTGTGTCAATTCGTTCTTTGGTGGCTTGGTCTAATTGATTACGGTATTTTCCACCTTCAATGAAATCTTCCAAAATATAGGTCTGGTAGGTGTAGAGAGGATAGCCTTCCGGTGAATACGTCCCTTTCGCCACACGACTCACCCAACTCGGATGTGCCTGTACATCCTTGATAATCGTCCCTTTCTTTGATTTTTCAACCGTCACGTCCATGAGCACGCCGCGTTCTGTCCATTTCTTATTTTCCACACCGTCCATTGTCTCGATTCGCTGATTGGAGATAAAATTTCCCATAGAATAGATAATGAATTTCTTTTGCCCATTTTGTTTGACGACCTCTGATGGTTCAACGACATGCGGATGTCCGCCGAAAATAATATCTGCTCCCCACTCAATCATCTTATGATAAAGAGTTTTTTGCTCCTGTGTCGGTTCCAATTGATATTCAACCCCCATCTGAGGCATGACAACGGTTATATCAGCTTCTTTTTCGGCTTGCTTAATTTCTTTTTTCATCTTTTCTTCATTTAAATCCGACAAATGATGATTGTAGTCTGCATGAGAGATATTTTCCTCCAAGCCGTTAAACCCATAGGAATAAGCTAAGAGCGCAATTTTAATCCCATTCACTTTTTTAACCACAAGTGAGGCTTTATCCCTATTTTTATGTGTATAAACCCCAATCGGTGTAATTCCTTGCTGCTCAAATGCTTTTGCCGTTGAAAAAACACCTTCCAATTGAGAATCCAAAATGTGATTGTGTGCCAAATCCACAACTTGATAACCAGCATCTTTGATAGCTGACACCACCGACTCTGGCGCATTGAACAGTGGGTAACCCGCCAAAGGATAATTTGGTCGGATAGTCCCCTCGAAATCTCCTAATACCAAGTCCGCCTTTTTCAGCCAAGGTTTGACATATTGATAATTTTCTGTGAAATCATACGTCCCATCTGACTGTAAAGCACTCATATATAGAAGATCATGATATAGCAGATCTCCGTTTGCCATGATACGAGCCGTTTGTACACCATTTGAGGAAGAAGACATTTTTTTCTTTTGTACAACACCTGTTTTTGCCGACTTTCCCTTAATCGTAATGCTATCGTTTATTTTTTCAGCTACTAAAATCACACTTGCTGCTACAAACACGGCGCAAAGCAAGCCTAAAATAAACTGCCAATTGGTCGCTGACTGTATTTTTCGTTCCATTCTTTTCATGTTCTATTCTCCTTTATCTACATTGTAGCATAAAGAAGCGAACATGACGCAGGAATTTAGAAATAATAAAAAGGACGAAGCAGATTATACTATTCTTAAATTGGATTTTTCGACCAACTGTTTGAAACTGTATAAATACTTGTCCTTTTTCTTAAATTATTTACTTACTTTTAATAATGCGTTGCCTATCCGTACATCACCATGAGCTAGCGCTTCAACTGCCTTATAATTAGCTGTATTGGTAACAATGATAGGAGTCGTAACTGAGCACCCAGCAGCACACCATAAAGAATCAGTCTGAAACCTTGAATAGCTGTCAAACCGGAACCAATTAAGCTAGAAGCTGTATTAGCGATTGGTCCCACAAGTAAGAAGGTCAAAGATACTGCAATCATAAGAGTCACGAATGGAACCATGAACACTTTGACAAAGTCTGGCGTGATTTTTTCATGAATTTCTCGATGTGAGATGCCACCCAAACTGCCAAAATAGCAGGAATAACCATTGACAGATAGTCTCCTGTCGGCAAGCCCAATGGAATACCAAAGAAGTTTACTGCTCCAACTTTCCCCAGAGCTGTCATACTAGTTTCCAAGTTCGGATAGACTAGAGCTGCTTCAATTGCTAATGCAGTGAAGTCATTCATTTTGAACTTACGAGCAGCATTGAGAGCAATCATAATCGGTAAGAATTGGAAGAATCCGTCACCTGCTGCTGTCAAGACAAGTGCAACACCATTGTTCTTTGCTGTCCAACCTAAGGTTGCGGTCAGGATAGCGACCACACCTTTAATAATCCCAGCTGCCGCTAAAGGACCAAGGAAGGGTTGAAAGTCAATAAAGGCATCGAGTGGATTTTTCTTCACCGCTTCTTCATGTGCTTCCACAGTACCTGCACCCTGCCCCTGCACACCACCGACTGCCAATACCGCTGCATAAACATCAGGGACATGATTTCCAATCACAACCTGATACTGACCTCCAGCCTTCACTACGGTCATTACACTATCACGCGCCATAAGATAGTCAGTATCTGACTTGCTCTCACCTTTTAGAGTAAAGCGTAAACGGGTTACACAGTGCTTAACACTGCTAACTTATCACAGCCTCCGACGTGATTGAGAATATCCTGAGCTAAGTCCGTATAATCTTTTTCCATAATAGGCCTCCTTTAATTTTTAGGCCAGCCATTTGTTACACATATAAATATAGAAAGCTGTAACAAAAAAACCTAAACATACACCAAATAGAAAGTAGTTTTCCTACCTTATATCTCGTATTTGTCTAGGTTTTGCCTGCATGACCAGTAACAATCCATGAATTAAGCATAGCACAAATTTTGAGATTTGCGAGCGGTTTCTAAAACTTTTTTTTAAAATAATTATCAGGTGATAAATAAAATAATCGTCTGTTAATTATTTAAAAAAACTTTGACAAGTCGTTCAACCTATCAAAGTTCTTAAAGAGAATGTTATTAGATTATTTAACCATTTGATTTAGTCGTTCATACACTGCAACAACTTCTTTTGCTAAATCAATAAACGTTAAGCTCGTCATCAAGTGATCTTGAGCATGCACCATCAAAAGACTGAGCTCAATTTTTTCACCTTGAGCTTCTTGTGTCAGCATCACTGTCTGTGACTTGTGTGCTAAAACTAATGCCTCATCTGCTGCTTTTAACTTTTCATGTGCTTCTTCAAAGAGACCGTTCTTAGCTTTTTGAATCGCTTCAAAAGCATTGCTCTTCGCCTCGCCACCATACATAATGAGGGACATGATACTTTCTAAATTTGAATTTTCCATATCAATCTTCTAGCCTCCGATCAGTTCCTCAGCTAACGCTAGCACCTTTGAACCGTTCATCATGCCATAATCCACCATTGGGATAACTCCAACTGGGATATTCTTTTGAGCTAACTTTTCTGTGAATTGATCTAAAAGATAGCGCACCTGTGGACCTAATAACAAAACATCTACTTTCTTTTCTGAAAGAATATCGTCTACTTCTGGTGCTGGAACTGCAAAAATTTCTGCATCTAATCCTTTTTCATCGGCTGCAGCTTGCATTTTTGTAACAAGCAAGCTGGTACTCATACCCGCAGCACATGCCAACATAATGGTAACTTTAGTCATAATTGTTCCTTTCTATTCATTAAAGTCAACGATATTTTCTACCGATTAACGGATCTTGCTAAACGTGACACAGTATGTCGAACACCACGAATAGTATTGCTCAGTGCATAAATATTATCCACTACTGCCAAACCACCATAGCCTGCATCCCCAATATGTTGAATATCAACACCACAAATTTTATTACGAAGTGCGATTTGTTTAATTGTTTCAATATCCGACGTCTCTTGGCTAGTGCCAATAGCGCTTAAGACTAAACCTCTTTTACTATGTACTAAATCTACGACAGCTCTCATTTCTTCATCACTGAAAGCAGGAACTGTACCAACCGCTGGCACCAAAATCACATCTGCACCAGCTTCTAATAATTGTTCAGCTATCTGAATGTCTGCAACCGGCTCGGATACCCCTGCACCGTGCATTTTCCCAGCTATAATCAAACCTGAAAAATGCTGCTTAGCTAATTTTACTGCATCAATAATTTCTTTATTGCTAACTCCTGTTCCTGGATTACCTGTTAAGCAGACAAAATCAAAGCCTAATTTTTCAATTTGTTCAAAAGAAGCCTGACTAGCTTGCCGACCAGCAGCAATCACTTGCACTTCTTCCAACATATCCGCTTGTAGATCAATAGGCTCCAAATTCACACCGATTGGAGCTCCCACCAAGCGATGCAATTCGTGAACAATTTGCTCTTTTTCACAATCCAAACCAAATATTTCTGGTTGGAAAACATCTAAGCAATTCAGCAAAATCATATCTGCACCAAAAGCTCTTGCAATCTCAGCATTGGTGATATCTCCGACAAAGGTTTCACGAATGACAACATTTTCGGATAAGACAACTCGCCCTTCACTCGCTTGAATGCTTTGTTTCAATTCTTGGGCTGTCATATTCAAAATTTCCGAAGGATTTGCACTAATTAATCGTTTCATATTCTCATCTCCCTACTGATTTTCTTCTGCTTTAAAGCGTTTTTCAATAGTAATTACAAATGGAATATAGATTAAAATATCAATTACAATAAGAACAGCTTGTAAAATAGACGCTTTAAAACTTCCCGTTGCCAGCAAGCCACTAATAATCGGAGGAGTTGTCCAACCTGGGTCAGTATATGTTAACGGTACAAGACCACTTGCCATGGATGACCATGCAACGATGAGATTCGCAATCGGTGCCAAAATGAATGGGAACAGAAGCAAGATATTTAAGACAATTGGAACACCAAACATCGTTGGCTCATTGATATTGAACAAACCTGGAACCACTGTAATAGGTGCCAGTGTTTTGATCTGTTTGCTTGATTTTCTCTTTTTCGCCAAATAACCAATCGCTAATACCAAGCCAATAGTTGCGCCGCCACCGCCAATGAAGACGAAATTATCCATAAAGACACTGGTAAAGATATGCGGTAGTTTTTCCCCTGCTTGATAAGCAACTTTATTGGCATCGAGATTCGAAAGCCACAATGGTTTCATAACCGCATTGACAACATTTCCTCCATGAAGTCCAACAAACCAGAATGAACTATTTAAAGCAACTAGAATTATCAAACCAAATAAATTATTACCTAGTAGCCCTAGCGGTTTTCCTAAAACAGTTTGAGCTACCGCATGCAAATTTGGTAGTTTTAAACTTGCTAAAAGGGCATAAACCAACAACCAGCCTGTGATAATCACTGCACCTGGAATAATGGCGCTGAAACTTTTTGAAACTGCCGGTGGAACACCATCAGGCATTTTAATTTGGACATTATGATTGATGAACCATTGATAGATATAACCATTTACCAAACCAAGAATGATTGCTACAAAAAGACCTTGTGAAGCTAAAAATGCTGTAGGAACACCGTTTCCTGTTTTAGTAGCAAGGAATGGTGTCACTGTGATAAAGGCAGCAAGCGAGATAATCCCAGAAGGAATCCCATCCACTTTGTATTGCCGGCTCATATAGTAGGCAATCCCAAAACTGGCTACCAAACCAATCAGACCAAAACTACTATCCACGCCTTTCCATAGATAGGCAGAAACCCCAATTTTTGTCAAATAAGCTTCCCATCCTGGAACAGGAAAACTAGCAATGACCATAAACAAAGAACCAATCAACAGTAATGGTACTGCAAGCGTAATGCCGTCCCGAATTGCTACTAAGCCTTTATTGTTCCCCAACTTAATAGCAATAGGCATTAGTTTTGCTTGTAAAAATTTATCCATCTTTACAATCTCCTTTGATTATAATATATTATTAAATAGCAGACAAAATCAACTTTATCTCACTTTTTAATTATATTTTAAAACAATTATCCCAAAAAGTCAAGCGCTTTCACTTATATTTGATAATTTTTTATAATCAATATATAATAGATGCAGGGAAGGATGGTAGATAATGAATCAAACGAAAAAACAAGCTGAGTTACGAACAATTATTTTAGATAAAATTTACGCCAAGGGGCCAATTTCTCGCATTGATATTTCAAAAGAGACGGGCATTACTCCTGCTACAGTTAGTGCGATTACAGGAAGTTTGATCCAAGAAAAACTGCTGTATGAGCTGGGGGAAGATGAAGAACACGCAAAAGTCGGACGCAAGAAAATCCTCTTGGGTATTAAAAAACAGCACTCTTATTTCATCGGCTGCGAACTATCAGAAAAATACTTTTCTTTTGTGTTGAGTGATAATACAGGAAATGTGATTGATAAAGATAAAGCAACCGTCACCTCGGAAAAAATTCTAGCAGAAGGCGCTGATTTGTTTTGTCATTTACTTGAACAATTCATTTTTCGGAACAATTCCTATACAATTCAAGCTGTAGGAGTAGCCATTCCAGGTCGCTATCTGCACAATGATTTGATTACAACAAACAATCAAACATGGAAACAATTTGATCTAGCGAAGATTAAAAACGAGTTTTCTTTTCCAATTTACTTTTCTAATAATGTCAATTGCATGGCACTAGCAAAGCGCCTTTTTTCTGCTTACCAACTGGATGAGAATTTTATCTATTTTCATTTTGCACGGGGTATGCACTGCTCTTATATGTACAATGGCAAAATCTACGGCAAAAGCAATATTGTCATCGGCGAAATTGGTCATACCGTCGTTTGTCCTGACGGAGAAGTCTGTGGTTGTGGACGCAGAGGCTGTTTGCAGACTTACGCTAGTGAAAGCTGGCTGATAAAAAAAGCAAAAATCATCTTTGAAACTGCCGAGTTGACACATTTAAAATCACTTGTCACAGATAAAGAAGAGATCACGATTCAAACTATCCTCACAGCATATAACTTAGGAGACCAAGCTATTCTCAATCTCCTGCATTTGGCATTTAAGTATTTGGCACAATCCCTGCTAAACCTTAGCATGATGATTGATGCAAAGAAAATTTATCTGCACAGTCCCATCTTGACTGATGACAAAGTCATTGCAGCTTTCTATCAAGAAATCTCACAACAACCAAAACTACTCTTCAAAGACTTGCCTGAACTCATTATCGAGCCCTACAATGACTTCACTGGTGCAACAGCTGGCGTTGCGCTTTGTCTGCAAAAGGAATTGCTGAGTGTTTAAGTAAAAAATCAGGAAATGATATGTTTTTATCATTTCCTGATTTTTATATTTATAACAAATTATTTCAATCATACTTATAAAAGATGAAAGGACTAAGCTTTTTGCCCAGTCCTTCTTTTTTATTCTAATGGCAGTTTGTCCCACGTTACTTCATATGTGAAAGTAAGTAGCCATATCCTGCTGCTTCCATTTCTTCTTTTTTGATAAAGCGTAGTGCTGCTGAATTGATACAGTAGCGCAGTCCGCCTTGGTCTTGAGGACCATCTGTGAAGACATGCCCCAAATGCGCATTTCCAGAGCGAGAACGTACCTCGATTCGCTCCATACCGTGACTTTTATCTTGATAATACTTAATCACATCTTTGGCAATTGGTCTTGTAAAACTCGGCCAACCACAACCCGAATCAAACTTATCACCGGCAAAGAACAGTGGTTCTCCTGTTGTCACATCTACATAAATGCCTTCTTCAAAAGTTGCAAAATACTCATTTTGGAATGGTCGTTCAGTTGCAGCATGTTGGGTGACCTGATAAGCTTCTTCAGACAATGTTTCCTTTAAAGTTGGCTCACTCGGTTTCACATATTGTTTCGGATCTACTAAAGGTTGGTAAGCGTCATTAACATTGATATGACAATAGCCACTGGGATTTTTCTTGAGGTAATCTTGATGATAGTCCTCTGCCAATACATAATGACGCAGTGCTTCTACTTCTACTGCAATCTCCTGACCGCATTGCCGCTCTTGCTCTTTCACGACTTCATTGATGACTGACATATCCGTGTCATTTGTATAATAAATCCCTGTGCGGTATTGACGACCAACATCGTTTCCTTGCTTATCGATAGACAGCGGATCAATCACACGGAAATAGTAGAGCAGAATTTCTCGCAAGCTAACCAGATTTTCATCATAAGTCACATGAACCGTTTCCGCATGGTCTGTCTGCTTAACCAGCTGATAGTTTGTCGTCTCAATCTGCCCATTAGCATAACCGACAGTTGTAGCAGTCACACCTTTGATACGAGAAAAATATTCTTCTAACCCCCAAAAACAGCCTCCTGCTAGATAAATTTCAGCCATAAAAACACCTCATTTCTTTGTTCTTATTTTCTCATAAATCTCTAAAATATTATAAGGATTTGATTAGAACTTTCTTGAGAATGATGTGAAAAAAGACGTAGAAAACGCTTTTTTACTCTATATAATGCAATTTCCCACGAAAATCTTCTATGCTTTCATAGCCTTTTTCTGCCATAATCGCTTTCAGCTCATTTGTAATACGATTAAAAGCTCCTACGCCTTCTTTATGGAGCGTCGTTCCGACTTGCACCATACTGGCTCCGCAAAGAATGTGCTCAAAAGCATCTCGGCCAGTCAGCACACCACCGGTACCGATGATTTGGATTTCCGGTTTCAAACGTTGGTAAAAAGCATGAACATTGGCCAATGCAGTTGGTTTGATGTACTCCCCACCAATTCCGCCAAACCCATTTTTCGGACAAATGACGACTGTTTCATCGTCAATATACAGCCCGTTGCCAATCGAATTAACACAGTTGACAAAACAAAGTGGAAATTTATTGAAAATCGCTGCTGCCTGATCAAAATGCGCAATATCAAAATAAGGTGGTAATTTAATCCCCAACGGTTTAGTGAAATAGGCAAATACTTCACTCAAAATTTTTTCCGTCATTTCAAAATCATAGGCAATTTGTGGCTTGCCAGGAACATTGGGACAAGACAGATTAAGCTCGGTCAATCCTTTAAAATCACTGTCTTGTACCTTTTTCAAAAGAATGTGAGTTTCTTCTGGTGACAGCCCCACAAGAGATAAAAAGAATGTTTGATCGGGTTCTATCTTTTGCAAATCTAACAAGTAATCCAGATAGTAATCTAGTCCATGATTTGGTAACCCCATTGAATTGATTGAGCCGAGCGGCACATCTTGGTAGCGAGGTTCAGGATTTCCTACTCTCGCTTGCAAAGTGGCTGTCTTAGTGACAAAGGTTCCTGCAGCAGATTGTTTGACTTTTTCTAGCTCCTCTATTGTCATACAAGCTACTCCAGCCGCATTCATCAGGCAATTGTCAAAAGAAAAACCAGCAATTTGTGTTTGAGTTGATACCATGAAATACTCCTTTAGTTTTTTCTATTGTACCACTAAAAGCAGAAATATGACTCTTTGAACAGAATAGAAGAAAAAAATGTTCGGGATAAACAAATAAATTTTTGATACGCAAAATTCCGGCATCAAACTCTGTCGGAATTTTCGGAAAATTCAACTTTTTCTTTACAGTATAAAATTTTTCTGCTATAATGACACACGTAATAAACGATAATCTACACTGATTTGGACGAAAGTCTCGTTCTGTGATGGAGCTAGGATTGTTGAAAGCTAGAAGAGATAAATCTAACTAATCATATAAAGCAATCTCTATTCGGCTACCTATTTTTTCCATGACCGTTTGAGCATAGTGAATTACGGACATGGATATTAAGAAACATGGTCATGTGAATGCTTTTGTTTTTCACAGTCTTAGTATCTTATTGCAACCGAACTCGGACGAAAGTCTAGCATGTTCAGCGTAATTGAACTCGACCTAAAAACTTCAGAAAAAAGATAAATATTCCTTGAAGCATCGCTTCTTCGTCATATTTCCTATTTTTCTTTTGTTTTTCACGGTCTTAGTATCTTATTTAAGGAGAAGTCTATGACAACTGCTAAAGAATATATCCAAAGTACTTTTGAACTGGTGAAAGCTCGCAATGCTCACGAAGCAGAATTTCTACAAGCGGTGGAAGAATTTTTAAACACGCTCGAACCCGTTTTTGAAAAACATCCTGAATACATTGAAGAAAATATCTTGGCACGTATCACCGAGCCAGAACGCATCATCAGTTTTCGCGTCCCTTGGGTTGATCGCAACGGCAAGGTGCAAGTCAATCGTGGTTACCGCGTTCAATTCAATTCCGCAGTTGGCCCCTATAAAGGCGGACTTCGGTTCCACCCAACAGTCAACCAAGGAATTTTGAAATTCCTCGGTTTTGAACAAATCTTTAAAAATGTCTTGACCGGTCTACCGATCGGTGGTGGTAAAGGTGGAGCTGACTTTGATCCAAAAGGCAAAACAGACGCCGAGGTCATGCGTTTCTGTCAAAGTTTTATGACAGAATTACAAAAATATATCGGCCCTTCTCTTGATGTCCCTGCAGGTGACATTGGAGTTGGTGGACGTGAGATTGGCTACCTCTATGGTCAATACAAGCGCCTACGCCAATTCGATGCTGGGGTCTTGACGGGTAAACCACTTAGATTTGGAGGCTCTCTAATCCGTCCAGAAGCAACTGGTTATGGACTTGTTTACTATACACAAGAAATGCTCAAGGCAAACGGTGAAAGTTTTGACGGAAAGACCGTTGTCGTATCCGGTGCTGGAAATGTAGCTCAGTATGCTGTGCAAAAAGCAACTGAACTCGGTGCCAAAGTCATTTCTGTGTCTGATTCAAATGGTTATATCATTGACAAGGACGGAATTGACTTTGATCTTCTGGTAGATGTGAAAGTAAAACGCCGTGCTCGCCTGACAGAATACGCTGCTGAAAGAGCAAGTGCCACTTACTACGAAGGCTCTGTCTGGACTTACGAAGGTTCCTTTGACATTGCTCTGCCATGTGCTACTCAAAATGAAATCAACGGTGAAGCAGCAAAACGCTTGGTTGCTCAAGGAGTTCGCTGTGTATCAGAAGGTGCCAATATGCCAAGCAATTTGGATGCTATTGCCGTTTACAAAGAACATAATCTCCTTTATGGTCCTGCTAAAGCCGCCAATGCTGGTGGAGTTGCTGTATCTGCACTCGAAATGAGCCAAAATAGCCTCCGTCTTTCATGGACGCGTGAGGAAGTTGATAGTCGTCTCCAAAACATCATGACAAATATTTTCAACACTGCTAAGACAACCGCTGAAAACTACGATCTTGGTAACGATTATCTAGCCGGAGCAAACATTGCTGCTTTTGAAAATATTGCCAATGCGATGATTGCCCAAGGAATTGTTTAAACGAATACATGACAAAAGGCTGTGGACAAGTTTGTCCACAGCCTTTTACTGTTCTTCTGCTGAAATAAGCAATCAATCGCTATTTCTAAAACTTCACGCTTTTGGTTTCTCCCCACCTGACATTGTCATAAGCGAGAGTATAGGGCTGCTGCGAGCCGTCCTCACCGTCATACATCAGCTTCCATTCCACCTTTTCGCCCACCGCAAGCTCCTCTTTTATGTTGGCAGTGTCAAAAGTAGCGTCATCCAAGACATAGGATTCTCCCATTTCGTCTTGTAAATCAAAGTCATAGACATTGAGAGGGAGAGATTCGCTAGAGGTATTTTCGATAATGACCTTGGCGGTAATCATTGCTCCTGTTGCTTGCCCTTTCATCCGCTCTTTGGAGTCCACATGAATGTATTGAACAGTGATTTTCATTCCATTTTCAAAACGCACGCTGTCTCCCAGACGGTGATGTTTATAACTATCTTGATAAACTGCAGTTCGAGCACCATGCCCTAGAACGGCAAAGTTAAAAATACTTAAACCAGCCACCACGAGGGTCATGAATACAAGCATGACACAGCTAATGATGGTCGTCCAAAACAAAGGCTGCTTATACAGGGGCTGTTTCAAGCGATAGACGTGACCGGCAGGGGTTTTTATTTCATGCGGTACTTGTTCTTCCATAATAATCTCCTTTCTGCTTACGCTGGTGCATAAATCGTTGGCAAATCAATTCCTTCCTTTAATAAAGCGTCATGATACAGCCTGTAAAATTGATGGTAAACGGTGCTTTGGCTACCACTTTGGACGGTGATACTAATACGAAAATAAAATTGACCATTTTCGCTAACTTGCGGACCTAAAATCGTCGGTTCCTGCAAAATTTCTACTTGATCGCCCGCATATTCTTGATTGACCTGCTGGATAATCCGAGTGACCTTCTCCAAATCCGTCTGAGCGTATAATGGAATATCAATGAGCGCTCGCATATTATCGCGTGAGAGATTGCTGACGACAGTAATATTGCGATTAGGAACGTAATGCAAAGTGCCATCTGCATCGCGCACTTGTGTCGTCCGAATTCCGACACTCACAACTGTTCCTGCGATTTTAATCGAGCCATTAGTCAGACGAACGCTGTCTCCGACATCCAACTGCCGCTCCAGCAAAATAAAGAAACCATTGACTAAATCAGACAAGAAGCCTTGCGCTCCCATCCCGATTGCCACCCCAGCAATCCCAGCTCCTGCTAGTAAACTAGACACCGGCAAGCCTAAAATCGCTAATATCCAATAAATCAAGAGAAAGTAAAGGGTGTAATTCAACAAATTTTCCATCAAACGAGTGAGGGTCTTTTGCCTCCCTTCGTCTTGACTAGAGAGTTTCAAAGAGGGGGAGATAATCTTTCTTACGAGTACATGTACCAGCTTTTTAGCGAGGTAAAAGAGAGCTAGCAAGAACAAAAGTGAAACGAGCTTGCTAAAGACATCATCTACCAAATGAGACCAGTTGAGTTTTTCAAAATAACGAGAGAATACATTCTTGTTCGCAAATAGCATAGCTACCTCCTACTTATTTCTATTATACCATATCCGAGTCTTATCGGCGCACGTACTCTGTCGTAAAGGATAATTTATCTGGCTTTCACCTCATCTACAAGTACAAAAAAGTTGGGAAGATCCCAACCTCATTTTTTAATTAGTTCACTTCTACTTTAGGCACTTTCCCCTTGCGGCGGGCAAGAATATCCGCATAGTATTTGCGGCTGTTGTTGAGTACGGAAAGGACATTTTGGTAAAACTCATCTGATTTGACCTGACTTAAAATTTCGACATAGTCCGCCAACTGTTGGTAAGGTGTCGCCACTTCTTTGCGCAATTGTTTAACATCATAGCTCACTTTTTGTAACTTCTCTTGTGAGCGGGAGGTAAAGAGTTGCTCAAAAGCGGCGTGGCTCTCCGTCAGATTGTCAACAAATTTCCCAATCGCCAAAGTCCCCACCTGCTCCTTATAGGGGGCTGTTTTGAGTTTTTCCAGCAAGCTGTCAATGAGGGCTGTTTCTTCCTCGTAGTGCTTGGTGTGTGCACCCTTGTACTGCTCAAAGAGGCGTTTCAAACTTATCAAAGCTCATATCTATTTGATTATGATATCATATTTAGTAGAGATATATAATGTGAACTCTTCCATTCCAGATATAAAAGTTAGGCAAAAAGCAAAGGAGAAATAATGAAATTAATGTTGTATAATCCAGCAAAGCATGAACATTTCTTGAAAGACTATTTACTTAGTGATATTTCCCATACAGATTCTCCTCAAAATATCATTGATAAGTATCGATTAGATCACAATAGATATCCGGTAGCAATTCTTAATAATGAAGAAAATAAAATAATTGGATTTTTTTGTTTTCATTTGGGTTCAGGCCCTCAAGAGTATGGTTTTTATCAAAATGATTATGCATTAATAAGAGGATTTTCAATTGATGACCGTTATAGAAATCAGGGCTATGGTTCTAAAGCGTTGAAAGACATTTTTCAATTTATAGATTTAACGTTAAATTTAAAGACAAATCACATTATTTTAGCCGTGAATGAAAAAAACCTACAAGCACAAAAAGCATATAAAAATTCTGGGTTTAGTATAATAAAAAGAAATGTTAAGGGAAAAAAGGGAAACTTACTCATAATGGAGAAAGTTAGAATCTAAATAAATTTAGAGGATGATATGATTCCTTCTATATTTTCCTTAAAAGCTATACAGCTTACCATATAAGTGAGAGGACTTCATCACTTTATTTTATGGAAATGGGGTGATACCAATGGGCTAAGGAATTTCATCATACACAATTATAAACATAAGATTCACGAGGTACCTATCATGAAAATCAAAACAAAAATCACTTTATCAACAGTGAGTGCTTTGACACTCGGTATTCTTTGCTATAGCGTAGCTTTCCCTGCTGCTGCAAATGACCAAGTTAAAACGGTGCCAACAAAAGAAAATTATACGGTTCAAAAATTCGTTGAACAATATAAACATGCACCGCAAGAACAAATCGATCAATTCTTTGCAGGGGTGAATGACAACGACAAAATCATTGCCGAAGAAGTCCCTGGCGATGAAGAAGGAACGACTGGTGTTGCTTTCTCTTATTCTAAAGGAAATGTCTCTTCTAAAGTAGGTAAAACTGTTGACGCAAATGGAAAAGTTTCTGAGCTTGACCTAAACAGTAAGGAAGCGACAACTTTCGGCCAGCTGAAAGAAGCTATCAAAAAAGTACGCAATCATTAATATCTCTGCCTTAGCAGAGAGGTAGAGGGGCAGTGCCCCTCTATTTTTATCACAAAAAGACAGCCTTACAAATTGTAAGGCTGTCTTTTGATAGGATCATTAGCTCAATTCCGCTACAATAGCTTTCAACTGATCTTTTGAATGAACGCCAACCAGTTTTTTCACTACTTGCCCATCTTTTTTAAAGAGAAGTGTTGGAATAGACATAATCCCAAATTCAGCTGGTGTGGCTGGATTTGCATCCACATCCATTTTGAAAATCTTCAATTCATCTTCATGCACTTCTTCAGCTAATTTCTCTAAAATCGGTGTTTGCATGCGGCAAGGACCACACCATGCTGCCCAAAAGTCAATGAGGACAAGTCCGTCTTTTGTTTTTTCTGCAAAATTTGCATCTGTAATTGCTGTTACCATATTATTCTCCTCTGACGATGACCGATGTCATCGCTCTATTTCATTTCTTGACAACATTCTACACTAAAAAGAGAAATTTGCAAAATATTTGCTACGGAGCAGATTAGCATTCAATAATTCCAGAAATAGTCTTTTATAAATCAGCAAGTTCTTAAGATTAATCATCGATTGTGACAGAATGTGTTACGGAGCAGAGTTAGTCACTCAAAGAAAAATGATTCGTCATCAAGTTGCTAGCGTCTAAGAGGATTTTATCTAGAAGTTGGTCAGTTGCTTCTTGTACTTTATCACTTATCGCCTGGTTTTCTGCTTCAAAGTCAACTGGATCGCCATTTGCCAAAGATCGGTCAACTCGACCAATCATTTCATGCCCCAGAGCCATGGTTGTTTCTTGGTAATCATCTAAATCTCCCAGATGACTAGAAAAATGAGCATCAGCCAAAGCAGCAATTAAGCGATTGGTCCAGTAGAAGGAATCCGTCGAAACCTTGTCCGTCGTGTTGGCAAAGTAGGCTGGTGTTGTAGAGACTTGGGTAAAGAAAGGCACCGCCGTATTGTAAGGCATAGAACCATAGGACAACCATTGAATGCCCGTTGTTTCTTGCGGTTTATTGGGTCTCAACTGCAAGATCGACGTTTGACTTGTACGGTTGATCCCAATCGTGCGGAAGGTCCGCTGACTGTGAGATGTACCTTCTAAATCATAAGGATCATAAGGAGAGTCTTGGTAATGACCGCTGAGAACATACTTGACATCTTCAATCGTGATTTTACGGTATGGTTTTTGGCACCAAGGAAGGAAAAAGGAGCGTGGGTCTTGCTCAATTTCCGGATTGAGAAAACGCTGAATATCCCAAGCCCGCGGTGTATTGTAATGGCGATCCTTGTCCTTCTGGCTACCAAAAGCATAGCGCGGATTGAAAGATTCCCCGTCATAGTTGAGATTCAAATGATTGCGACGAATAAAGTCTTTCAAATCAGAATCACAGAGGAAATATTCTGGATTGTCAAACTCAAAATAATCAAGGCATAGCTGGTTTGGATTGGTCACATAGGCATCGTCAGGCACGCGTCGTGCCATCCAGTGATGTCCGCCGATTGTCTCCAGCCACCAGATTTCGTCCACATCAGAAAAAGCAATCCCATTTGACTCATAGGTGCCGTATTCTTCAAGAATCTTTCCTAAGCGCAGCACGCCCTCACGCGCCGTTTTGATATAAGGCAACACCAAGGTCAGCATATCTTCTTCTCCGATACCAGTCGCTACCAAAGGATCGGCCCCCAATACTCGACTATTCGTGGTAATCGTCTCTGTCTCGCTCATGGCTACATTGTAAACATTGATGCCTGCTTCGCCCCAAATCCCGTCTTTTGCAAGAGCGTCCGGTACACTGGTGTAGCGAACTGGATTGTCCGGCAAATCTATCTCAAAACTTGACAGCACTGATTTGTAATGCCGCGGCTGATCTTCTGGGTTAACAACAATAAATTTCTTAGGCGTAAATACACCATTTTGTGAATCTTCTGTACGTGCAATCATAGTTGAACCGTCATAACTTGCTTTTTTCCCAACCAGAATCGTTGTACAAGAATCTTGTATTCCTTTTTGTCTCATAAATGTTTCCTCTCTTCATTCTTTCTTTTTTATCCTGAACAGTTTTGCTTTGTTCACCAACTCTGCATTACTTAAACACCACAATCGTTGCTCCGCTGCCCCCAGCATTTTGCGGTGCATAGCCGAAACTCTTGACATGCTTATTGCGACGGAGATATTTGGTGACGCCTTCGCGAATGACGCCCGTCCCGATCCCGTGAATAATATCCACCTGTGCCATATTGTTGAGCAAGGCTTGGTCGATAAAGGCATCCAGCTCTTGCATGGCTTCTTCATAACGTTTTCCTCGCAAATCCAGTCGGGCTCTTGGTCCGCTTGTGGTTGTTCGTTTCACCACATTGACCTGCTTGCGCTTAGGCTGTTCTTTTTCAGCTTTGAGCAGGTTAAACTCTGCTTCCTCCAAGGTCATCTTGATGAGTCCCACCTGTGCTTCCCAGCGACCGTCTTTGAGCTGATTGACAAGCGTGCCTCTCTGACCGTAGCTAATCACCAGAATATCGTCTCCCACTTTTGGTTTCCGTGCTTTTTTGGCTTGTTTCAACACTTTATTCTGTGACAAATCCACCGTTTCCGGAGCTAATTTTTTCAGCTGGCTTTTGGCTTCGATAATCTCATGCGGTTTAAGACTGGACTTATCATGGAGATTTTTGAGAATGCTCTCACTCTCTGACAAAGCCAGATCAACAATTTCCTGAGCTTCCAACCGTGCCTTATTGAGCTCGGTTTCTTTCTCTCGGTTAAACTCATTGTAAAGTTTTTTAAGTGCTCGGTTAAATTTGAGATTTTCCTGCTCAACCTCACGGATATTGTCTAAGCGCTTGCGGCTTTCCAGCGTTTGCTCCTCCAGTCGCTCAATGATTCGATTAACATCGCTGTCCGTATCGGTCAATTCTTGAGCATCCTTGACCACTCTATCAGATAGACCTAAACGCCTTGCGATCTCAAAGGCATTGGAGCAGCCCGGCACTCCCTGCATAAAGCGATAAGTTGGTCTTAGACTTGCCGTATCAAACTCCATGCTAGCATTTTGTACGCCAGCCATTTCAATCCCATAAGCCTTAAGCTCTGGGTAATGAGTCGTTGCCATTGTCTTAACCTGCCGCAGCCGCAAGTCCTCAAGGATGGCCATTGCAAGAGCTGCTCCTTCCTGCGGATCGGTTCCAGCTCCCAGCTCGTCCAAAAGCACCAAAGAATTTTCGTCTGACTGCTCTAAAATGGTAACAATATTGGTCATGTGGCTAGAGAAAGTCGATAAGCTCTGCTCAATAGACTGCTCATCTCCGATGTCGGCAAAAATTTGGTCAAAAATCCCCACTCGACTACCATTATCCGCCAAAATAGGCAGACCAGACTGCGCCATGAGCTGAGCCAAGCCCAAGGTCTTCAGCATAATTGTCTTCCCACCTGTATTAGGACCAGTAATGACGATTTCCGTTAAATCCGACGCAAAGTACAAATCATTAGCCACTGCATTTTCTATCAAGGGATGAGTAACATGGAGCAGTCTAATATCCTTACTATCAGACAACATCGGCACCACCGCGCCTCTCTCCTGCATAAAACACACTTTTGCCCGAACTAGATCCAAATGCCCAATAATCCAAGCGTTATTAGCAATTTCAGCAATATGAGGACGTATTCGGTCGGACAACTCTTGCAAGATACGTAGAATCTCATGACGCTCGTCTGCCTGCGCATTGGTGATTTCTTCATTGAGGTTGACTACCGCCCTCGGCTCGATATATACTGTATTTCCACTAGCAGAAATATCATGTACCACGCCTGAAATCCGATTACGAAATGTATTCTTAACTGGCAAAACATTGCGACCATTTCGACTGGCCACTACTTGATCTACCAACATATCGCCCTTCGTTTTGAGAATATCTTGCAAAATATCTCTCACTTGAACTTCATTTTCTTGAATTTTCCGGCGAATGCGAGCTAAATTGTCACTCGCAAAGCTTTCGACAAATCCGCCCTCATTGATGGCTTGCAGCAATCCTTGCAGGTTAGGAAAAGCCAGTAATTTTTCAAAAAGACGGTTCAAGCGTTGCAAATCAACATTTTCCAACTCATCATAGAAATCAGTCAATTCTTGCGTGACAGTTAAAATACGCTTCAGAGCGAGAAATTCTTCAATGTTTAAGTCGCCTTCCAGCTCCAAACGCTTGGTAAGTCCAGTAATGTCTTGAGTAGCAGCCAAGCTGAAATGCGGACGCTGCACAAAAATCTGCTGCATGTCCGTCATTTCTAAAAATGCTGTCTCCAACCGTTCCTGTTTATTAGATGGGAAAAGCTGTCCTAGCTCTAAACGGCCTTGTTCTGTTAACAGATAGGGTTCAAAGAGTGCCTTGATTTTCCCAAATTCTAATGTTTCTAAAATTTTTCTATTCATATACTTATCTTTCCCGATGAAAAAGAAACTCAGCTAGCACCACCAACTGAGTCTTTGTATTATCCAATGATTTTGGTCACCCAGAGTTGTTTTAACACTCCTGAAGTAATCGGTGTGTGACTAATAATAAAACGAGCTATACTACTTGTATTGAGATGATTTTGAACAACTGGCAAGGGAATCGTCGCCAAAACGGTTAGGAACATTTGAATCCCAAACAAGGTAACACAAAGAGCTAAAACACCACTAGCAACATTGTACCAACGCTCGTTAGCTTTTTTATTTGGAACCAAGTGGATAAAAATTCCAATAAAACGAGCTACACTATACACAATCGTATAAATGACGAGATAAGCCAGACCAGCATAAAATACCTTGTCCAACTGGAACAATTGGCTACTTGGGAAAAAATACGTAAATGTCCCTTCCTGGGCACTCGCATAAGGTACTAAAAGATTGATTTGTTCACCTAAAGATTGGTATAGTAGCCCTGCGATAATAGCTGAAACGATCGCCGAAATAGTATAATAAGTTTGTAGTACAATTCCGCGCGAGTAGCCAATGTAAAAACTCCAAGCTAAAATCAGCAAAATCACTAACGAAATCATACAGTTTCCTCTTGCTCACTAACTTTTTGCTTGTTGGCTTCTAGCACTTTCTTACGAAGTTCTTCCAGCTCTTGCTCCTTGTCATCAAACTCAATTTCACGTGACAATTGTGTCGCTAAGCTATTGACTGCCAGTAAAATAGCTAGTGTTTCATCATCAGCCATCGGCATCTTTTCTTTAATTGCGTGATATTTTTCTGTCGCAACCTTTTCGACCTCTTCCATGAATAAATTATCGTGTTCTGTTGTTAAGGTTACGCTTTTCTTTCCGAAAATAAATTTGTATCGATTTAAGTTTGCCATAAAATCACCTCAAAATATTATACCAAAAGGAAGCCATTTTGTCAGTTTTTAAAGAAATTTATCACTTTTATGGTACAATAACAATATGGAAAGTATTACCTTACAACCCAGTGAGAAACAAATTCAAAATTTTGTTGCCCAATACCAGGAACAGCTTGTTTCTAGTAAAAATCCTTATATTCGTTACCTTTTTAAGCTTGATAAGGCAACTGCCTCCATCTACACTTCAGGAAAAGCCCTCTTCCAAGGAGAAAAAGCAGAGCAGGCAGCACAATTTTTTGGCTATCAGGCTTCCAGAGAAGAAACGACAGTTCCTCAGCAAAATTGTCCTCTTATCGGGACAGATGAAGTCGGCAACGGTTCTTATTTCGGCGGACTTGCTGTTGTGGCATCTTTTGTCACACCAGAACAGCATAGGTTTCTACGAAAGCTGGGAGTTGATGACTCTAAAAGCCTGACAGACCAGAAAATCAGGCAAATCGTTCCTTTGTTAAAGGAAAAGATTCAGCACCAAGCTCTGTTACTGTCTCCCAAAAAATACAACCAAGTCATTGCTGCTGGCTATAATGCAGTCTCTGTCAAGGTTGCTCTCCACAATCAAGCTATTTATCTGTTACTACAAACAGGAGTACAGCCCCAAAAAATCGTTATTGATGCTTTCACCAGCGACAAAAATTATCAAAAATATCTCCAGCGAGAAAGCAATCATTTTCCAAACCCTATTACGTTAGAAGAAAAAGCCGAAGGCAAATACCTAGCGGTAGCAGTCAGTTCTATGATCGCACGCGACTTATTTTTAGAAAATCTTGAAAATTTAAGTCAAGAGCTCGGCTACGAATTACCTAGCGGAGCAGGAGTAAAGTCCGATAAAATCGCAAGTCAGCTTCTTCAAACCTACGGTATGAAGAGTTTGGAAGCAAGCGCAAAACTACATTTTAAAAATACTGAAAAAGCCAAAAAACTTCTAGAAAGGTAAGTTATGCAAGCAAAATCAACTACTTTTTCAAAATTTATGAAAGAATGGGGATTTTTTATCCTCTTTATGACGATCCTATTCTTATCACGCGCCTTTTTTTGGGTTCCTGTCAAGGTAGATGGTCATTCAATGGATCCGACTTTAGCTAACGGAGAATATTTATTTGTGGTCAAACACCTCCCTGTGAATCGCTTTGATATTGTCGTTGCAAGCGAAAAAGACGAAGATGGGAAAACCAAGCAAATTGTCAAGCGTGTTATCGGTCTTCCCGGAGACACTATCCGTTATGAAAATGACCAACTTTATATAAATGGTAAAAAGACTAATGAACCCTACCTTAAAAACTATATAGCAAGATTCAAAGAAGATAAATTGCAGTCAACCTATTCTTATAATAGTTATTTCCAATCTTTAGCAGATAAAGCCAAGTCCTTTACGCAAGATGCCAATGGCAACACAAACTTCACCATTGAAGTTCCAAAAGGTGAATACCTGCTTCTAGGAGATGATCGTCTCGTTTCAAAAGATAGCCGTCAGGTAGGAACGTTTAAAGCTAGTCAACTTCAAGGTGAAGCAAAATTCCGCTTCTGGCCTTTGAATAGAATTGGCACTTTCTAGTCAAGGAATTTTGCTTTGATTATTTGAGTCTGGAACATCCGTTTCCAGGCTTTTACCATATCTTTTTGATGACAAATCATAACGGTTGGTTAATCATTCTAGCTCCTTGTCAAGCAAGAAAGGTGGATAAGCTAGTTGCTTATGTGAAGGCGGGACGACAAAAGTGACTTCTTACAAAATACTGACTTTTGTCCCATTCCCATTCTTTTAGTATTAAACAGGAAAATTATGGAATTTTACTTTTCAGGTACCATCGAACGTATTATCTTTGAAAATCCCAGCAGTTTTTTTCGGATTCTGTTGCTAAATATTGACGACACCGATGCGGATTTTGATGATTTTGAGATTATTGTCACCGGCACTATGGCAGATATTATAAAGGGGGAAGACTATACTTTCTGGGGAAATCTCGTGCAACACCCTAAATATGGTGAACAGCTCAAACTAATACGCTATGAGCGTGCTAAACCAACCAGCAAAGGCTTGGTCAAATATTTTTCAAGCGACCATTTTAAAGGAATCGGTGTAAAAACAGCACAAAAAATCGTGGATCTCTACGGCGATAACACGATTGATAAGGTCTTGGCCGAACCCGAAAAATTACATGATATTGTAGGCCTTTCTGCTAAAAATCGCGAAGCCTTTATTATGAAACTAAGACAGAACTACGGTACCGAGCGAGTCCTTGCAAAGCTATCTGAATACGGCATTTCAAATAAACTTGCCTTTCAGATTCAAGATTTTTACAAAGAAGAGACTCTCGAAATTGTCGAACACTATCCTTATCAATTAGTGGAAGATATTCAAGGAATAGGATTTAAAATTGCCGACCAACTGGCGCAAAACTTAGGAATTGAAAGTACTGCTCCAGAGCGCTTCCGTGCAGGATTACTCCACACACTTCTAACCCAGTCCATGGAAAAAGGCGACACCTATCTTGAAGCAAAAGAGCTTCTGGAACACACCATTGAACTTCTGGAAAGCTCCCGACAGATCGAACTAGATCCAAATTCCGTTGCAGATGAGCTAGCTCATTTGATTGAAGAAGATAAAGTCCAAAATGTCGATACGAAGATTTTTGAAAACAGTCTCTTTTTTGCTGAAGAAGGAATCTGCAACAATCTCTTACGCATTCTGGAGAAGGAAAATCAAAATAAATATGAACCGGAAAAAATCGAAGCTGCTCTTACTCACATTGAGGAAGAATTTGCTATTTCCTATGATGCTATCCAGAAACAAGCCATTTACAATGCTATCCAGCATAAAATTTTCATCTTAACAGGTGGTCCTGGAACTGGAAAAACGACCGTTATCAATGGAATTATTGCTGTCTACGCTCTGCTACATGGTCTGGATTTACACAAATCTCAAGATTTACCTATCCTTTTAGCCGCTCCAACTGGGCGCGCTGCTAGACGCATGAATGAATTAACAGGACTGCCAAGCGCGACGATTCATCGGCATTTAGGCATGACAGGAGACGATGATACCAGTCATTTAGACGATTATTTAGACGCAGATTTTATTATTGTGGACGAATTTTCAATGGTAGATACTTGGTTAGCCAATCAACTACTCAGCAACATCTCTTCTAATAGCAAGCTACTCATTGTCGGAGATGCCGACCAGCTGCCCTCTGTCAGTCCTGGACAAGTGTTAGCTGATTTGCTGAAAATTCCCCTCCTTCCACAGACCAAATTAGAAAAAATTTATCGGCAGGGCGAAGATTCCACGATTGTTACCTTAGCTAGTCAGATTCAAAAAGGTGTTTTACCGCCCGACTTTACTGAAAAAAAAGCAGATCGTTCTTATTTTGAAGCTCGTAGCGAGCACATCCCACAGATGATTGAGCGCATTGTAGAAGCTGCTATCCGTAGCGGTATTCCAGCTCAAGATGTGCAGGTGCTTGCTCCTATGTACCGTGGACAAGCCGGCATTGACCACATCAATAAACTCATGCAAAATCTGATTAATCCTGCCGAAAAAGAACAACTCGTCTTTGAAGCTACTGATGGTCAATACCGACAAGGTGATCGGGTTATTCATCTCGTCAACGATGCTGAAAGCAATGTGTTCAACGGTGATTTGGGTTATATCACCGATTTACTACCAGCAAAATATGCCGATTCCAAGCAAGATGAACTGACTATCAATTTCGATGGCAATGAGATTGTTTATCAACGCAGTGAATGGTACAAGATTCGTCTGGCATACGCTATGAGTATCCACAAATCTCAGGGCAGTGAATTTCCAGTCGTCATTTTACCGATTACGTCCAGCAGCCACCGCATGCTGCAACGCAATCTTATCTATACTGCTATCACCCGCGCCAAGAGCAAATTGATTCTTCTTGGGGAAAAGTCTGCCTTTGCCTTTGCTGTCCAAAATACTGGGACAACACGTAAAACCTATCTGAAAGAGCGCTTTGAAGACTTTCTCAATGTAGAAAAAGTTATACACACTTCTGTGGATAATTTGGAAACAACTGTGGAAAACTATGTCTTGACTGAGGAAAATTTCTTGAAAATCAATCCCATGATTGGAATAACGGATGAAGATATTCAGAACATTTTTGGAGAATAATATAAAATAGGAGCGAGGCAGAACTAAAACTTGAAAATTTTTAATTCCTAACCTCACCCCCACAGAATTGCTCAACAACCCGAAAACTGTTGAGTTGGTGAATGACAAAAACGAAGCGTTCATCAAAAATCCTCTTCCGATCTAAAAAAGTGAATGAAGAAGGACTTCCTTCGCAAATTCTAACTTCAACTCCAAAGCATCACTTTGAGTCATTAGCTACTACACTCTTGATTTATTGCATCATATCTTTTGAGGCTGAAGACTTTCGTTTCAGCCTCATTTTACATTCCAAATCCAGTTACTGTCACACCCAAAAGGCGTACACCTCTTGCTTGCTCATCTAAGCTATCATAAATCTCATGTGCAATGCGCTCAATCTGCTCTGCATCTTGCGTCCTGGTCACTAAACTTTGCCTCTTTGTCAACGTCGAAAAATCTGCATAACGAATCTTCAGGACAATCGTCTTTCCAGACTTTTCATGTTTTTTTAAACTACGAGCAACCTTTTGCGATAAAAGTGTCAATTCCTTTTTTATGTCGTCTTCGTCATACAGTAATTTTCCGTAAGTCCTTTCCTTACCAATAGACTTACGAATACGATTGACTTTCACTGGTGAATTGCTGATGCCTCTTGCCTTGCGATAAAGGTCAAAACCAAACCGCCCAAACAAATCAATCAAGGTCATCTCAGAAATTTTCAACAAATCTTCCCCCGTATAAACACCCATATCATGCAGCTTTGCTACTGTCTTTTTCCCAACACCGTAAAATTTGGCAACATCCATTTGAGACAGAAAAGATTCTGCTTCTCCCGGCAAAACCACGGTCAGCCCGTGAGGCTTTTCATAGTCACTAGCCATTTTTGCCAAAAATTTGTTATAGGAAACACCAGCAGAACTGGTCAAATGAAGCTCTGTCCATATCTCGTGCTGGATTAACTTGGCTATCTTGACAGCAGATTTCATTCTCAGCTTATTTTTGGTCACATCTAGATAGGCTTCATCAATACTAATGGGCTCAATCACATCTGTATATCGCCTGAAAATTTCTCGAATTTGCTGGCTAACCGCCTGATATTTCTCATAATTTCCCGAAATGAAAATCGCTTGCGGACAACGTTCGTACGCTTCTTTGGAACTCATTGCTGAATGCACGCCGAACTTTCGCGCTTCATAATTACAAGTCGAGACAACGCCTCGTCCACCTGTCAAACGGGGATCAGCTCCAATGATGACTGGCTTACCTTTTAGTGCTGGATTATCTCTTTCTTCTATAGCAGCAAAAAAGGCATCCATATCAATGTGAATAATTTTCCGAGACGTATCATTGATTAGAGGAAAGATTAACATCAACACAACTCCTTTCTTGCTTCTGTTCTTTCATTATACAATTTTTATATAATATTTGAAAATAGCTTGTGCTTTTTCAAATATATAATACAATTATTTCTTGTTTTTAAAACTGTATTATAAAAGAAAGTGCTTTTATAACCAGATTCTATTTGTGGAAACGATTACTATATGATATACTTACTTTATAAATGTAACAGTTTTCTGTTGCTAGAAAGATACAAGAGGAAAAAACATGGTTGTTAAAACTGTTGTCGAAGCACAAGATATTTTTGACAAAGCCTGGGAAGGCTTCAAGGGTGAAGATTGGCGAGAAAAAGCCAGTGTATCTCGTTTTGTACAAGCAAACTACACTCCTTATGATGGAGATGAAAGTTTCTTAGCTGGACCAACTGAACGTTCTCTTCACATTAAAAAAATTATCGAAGATACAAAAGCACATTATGAAGAAACACGTTTCCCAATGGATACACGTGCTACTTCAATCGCTGATATTCCAGCAGGATACATTGATAAAGACAATGAATTGATTTATGGTATCCAAAATGATGAATTGTTTAAATTGAATTTCATGCCCAAAGGTGGTATCCGTATGGCGGAAACTGCTTTGAAGGAACATGGCTATGAACCGGATCCTAAAATGCATGAAATTTTTACAAAATATGTAACAACTGTAAATGACGGTATTTTCCGTGCTTACACAACAAATATCCGCCGTGCACGCCATGCGCATACTGTTACAGGTTTGCCAGATGCTTACTCACGCGGACGTATCATTGGTGTTTACGCACGTCTTGCTCTTTACGGTGCAGATTACTTGATGGCAGAAAAAGTTGAAGATTGGAATGCTTTAACTGAAATTGACGAAGAAACAATCCGTCTCCGCGAAGAAATTAACCTTCAATACCAATCATTGAAAGAAGTTGTCCGCCTAGGTGACCTTTATGGTCTTGATGTTCGCAGACCTGCAATGAATGTAAAAGAAGCTATCCAATGGGTGAATATCGCTTTCATGGCTGTCTGCCGTGTCGTAAATGGTGCTGCTACTTCTCTTGGACGTGTGCCAATCGTTCTTGACATTTATGCAGAACGCGACCTTGCTCGTGGTACTTTCACAGAATCAGAAATCCAAGAATTCGTTGATGACTTCGTCTTGAAACTTCGTACTGTAAAATTTGCTCGTACAAAAGCATACGATCAACTCTACTCAGGTGACCCAACCTTCATCACAACGTCTATGGCAGGTATGGGAAATGATGGTCGTCACCGTGTGACAAAAATGGACTACCGTTTCTTGAATACACTTGACAATATCGGTAACTCACCAGAGCCAAACTTAACAGTTCTTTGGACAGATAAATTACCATATGCATTCCGTCATTACTGCATGCACATGAGTCACAAACACTCTTCTATCCAATACGAAGGTGTAACAACAATGGCGAAAGATGGCTATGGTGAAATGAGTTGTATTTCATGCTGTGTGTCTCCGCTTGACCCAGAAAATGAAGAACAACGCCATAATATCCAATACTTCGGTGCTCGTGTAAACGTGTTAAAAGCTCTTCTTACAGGTCTTAACGGTGGTTACGATGATGTTCACAAAGATTACAAAGTATTTGACATTGAACCTATTCGTGATGAAGTCCTTAACTTTGATACTGTTAAGGCAAACTTTGAAAAATCGCTCGATTGGTTGACAGATACTTACGTAGATGCATTGAATATCATTCACTACATGACAGATAAGTACAACTACGAAGCTGTTCAAATGGCCTTCTTGCCAACCCACCAACGTGCTAATATGGGATTTGGTATCTGTGGATTTGCCAATACAGTTGATACATTGTCAGCTATTAAGTATGCGACAGTCAAACCAATCCGTGACGAAAATGGTTATATCTACGACTACGAAACTACTGGCGAATACCCACGTTGGGGCGAAGACGATCCTCGCTCAAACGAATTGGCTGAATGGTTGATTGAAGCTTACACTACTCGTCTGCGCAGCCACAAACTCTACAAGAACGCAGAAGCTACTGTATCCCTTCTTACAATCACGTCTAACGTTGCCTACTCTAAACAAACTGGTAACTCACCAGTCCACAAAGGGGTATACCTCAACGAAGATGGTTCAGTGAACTTATCTAAATTGGAATTCTTCTCACCAGGTGCAAACCCATCTAACAAAGCTCGTGGTGGTTGGTTGCAAAACCTCAACTCACTAGCCAGCCTTGACTTTGGCTATGCAGCAGATGGTATCTCTCTCACTACACAAGTTTCACCTCGTGCTCTTGGTAAAACGCGCGAAGAACAGGTAGATAACTTGGTCACAATTCTTGACGGTTACTTTGAAAATGGTGGTCAACACGTCAACTTGAACGTTATGGATCTTAAAGATGTCTATGATAAGATTATGAATGGTGAAGATGTTATCGTTCGTATCTCAGGTTACTGTGTCAATACCAAATACCTTACTAAAGAACAAAAAACTGAATTGACTCAACGTGTCTTCCACGAAGTTCTTTCAATGGATGACGCCCTTAGCTAATTCAATTCTATTCTCAAAAACCAGTTGGAAATTCCAGCTGGTTTTCTTCTTTTTTATGCTATAATAGAGGTATTGTTAGTTAAAAGAAAAGGGTGTACAGATGATGGAGAAAAGAGATGTAGAAAGGGAAGACAAATTTAATCTAACTGTTGATGTCCTGATGTTAGCAGGTACGCTTCTGCTTCAAAGTGGTTCTGAAATTTATCGGGTTGAAGATACCATGATTCGGATTGCTCATTCTCAAGGAATTATGGATTGTAATGCACTCGCAATGCCAGTTGCTATTTTCTTTTCAATTGAAAACACCAATATTTCGCGTATGAAACGGATTACTCACTCAAATTATAATATTGAAAAAGTATGTGATGTCAATCAAGTATCACGCGAGCTTGTTAGTGGAGATATCACTCTTGAAGAAGCGTTTGAGAAATTAGCTCAGCTAAAAAAGAAAAAAGCGCCTTATACAAATAAACAGCTAACGCTAGCTGCTACTATTAGTGCCCCTTTTTTCTCCATCATGTTTGGTGGCAATCTCTATGATGCACTCGGAGCTGCTCTTGCGACTTTCTTTGGCTTTTCTTTTTCTCTTTTGGTTAATAAATATGTGCGTATTCCCTTTGTCACAGCTTTTGCCGGTGCTTTTGTTTTTGGACTGCTGGCACAAATCTGGGCACGCTATTCTGGCTTTCCTTCAAGTGCTGACTTAATCATCGCAGGTGCTGTCATGCCTTTTGTTCCTGGTATTGCTCTAACCAATGCTGTACGTGATTTAATGACCAATCATCTCAACTCTGGAATGAGCAAAATCTTTGAAACATTGCTAATTACCCTAGCGCTAGGAGCAGGCACTTCCGTAGCTCTCGTCCTAATGAAATAAAAGGTGAATCCATTGATTGTCTTACTACAAGCTGCAGCAAGTTTTCTTGCGATTGTAACGTTCTTAATCGTTTTAAATGTTCAAAAAAGCATGCTCATTCCAGGGGGAGCTCTTGGAATGTTTATCTGGCTATTATATTATGTACTAAAAGGTCCGACAAATGTCATCATTGCTACGTTCATCGCAGCTATTATTGGGTCTTGCATTAGTCAAGTGTTGAGTATTCTCTACAAAACGCCCGCAGTCGTTTTTATCTTAGCCATTTTGGCTCCTTTGGTTCCAGGTTACCTTTCCTATCGTACAACCGCTTTTTTCGTTACCGGAAATTATAGCCACGCCATGGTAAATGCCACACTAGTAGTAATTCTGGCCTTAGTGATTTCGATCGGAATGGCAAGTGGCACAGTGGTGCTCAGACTATACCATTATCTACAAAAGCATCGCTCCTCATAATTCGACATAACTCCTGAAAATGTCCCAAGTCTTTCTTTTCACAAGAAGGCTTTTTTCTCAGTTTCCACTTTAATTATGATAAAATGGAATAGAATAAGTTTGGTATCAAACCGAAAAATATATAGAGGTAATGATGAACATTGGAATTGATAAAATTGGCTTTGCAACAGCCAATTATGTATTAAAGTTAGCCGATTTAGCAGAGGCACGTAATATTGCGCCAGAAAAATTAAGTAAGGGACTTCTGGTAAAGGAATTCAGTGTCGCTCCTGTTACAGAAGATATTGTAACGATGGGAGCAAGCGCTGCTGCAGCCATTTTGACAGAAGAAGATAAAAATGAGATTGACATGGTTATCGTAGCCAGCGAATCTGGAATTGACCAAAGCAAGGCTTCCGCTGTTTTTGTTCATGGTCTGCTCAGAATTCAGCCATTCGCACGCAGCTTTGAAATGAAAGAGGCTTGCTATAGCGCTACTGCCGCACTGGATTATGCGAAGCTGCATGTCGAAAAGCATCCTAGTTCAAAAGTATTGGTCATTGCAAGTGACATTGCCAAGTACGGTATTGAAACACCGGGAGAGCCAACACAAGGGGCTGGAGCAGTGGCTATGCTCATCACAAATAACCCACGGATTCTCATTTTTAATGAAGATAATGTTGCTCAGACGCGAGATATTATGGACTTTTGGCGACCAAATTATTCTACAACGCCGTTTGTCAATGGTCTATATTCTACTCAGCAATATTTGGATAGTTTAGAAACGACTTGGATAGAATATCAAAAACGCAACCAAGTGTCCTTAAAAGATTTTGCAGCAGTTTGCTTCCATCTGCCTTATCCCAAACTAGCCTTAAAAGGGCTGAAAAAGATTATGGATAAGAGTTTGCCAATTGAGCAGCAAGAGCAACTACAAGCGAATTTCGAGCAATCTATTCTTTACAGCCAAAAGGTTGGGAATATCTACACAGGCTCTCTCTTTTTAGGTCTACTTTCTCTGCTTGAAAATAGTACGTCTCTTAAAGCAAGTGACCGGATTGCACTTTTTAGCTATGGGAGCGGGGCTGTGTCAGAAATCTTTAGTGGTCAGCTCGTAGCAGGCTTTAAGCAGCAACTGCAAACCAATCATCTGGAAATACTCAACAATCGCACGCTGTTAAGCATTCCAGATTATGAGAAACTATTTTTTGAAGAAGCAAATCTGGATAAAAACGGATCTGCTAGCTTTACAAACTATGAAAACCAGGACTTTGCTTTAGCAGAAATTGTTGAGCACCAACGTAGATACATCAAGGTGGAAAAATAACATGAAGTTAAGTTGGACAGGTTTTTCTAAAAAATCGCTACAAGAACGATTAAAGTTCCTGCAAGATTATCACTTGCTAACCGAAAACAATCAAGCAAACCTTGAATATAATCACACACTTCCTCTTTCAACGGCTGATCAAATGAGCGAAAATGTCATCGGAACCTTTGCCCTTCCTTACGCTTTCGTTCCCGATGTCATGGTAGACGGACAAGTTTATCAAGTTCCTTTTGTAACAGAAGAACCTTCTGTCGTTGCGGCTGCCAGCTTTGCAGCAAAAATGATTAAACGTTCTGGAGGCTTCAAAACAACCATTCACAATCGCCAAATGATTGGACAAGTTGCCCTCTATCATGTGCCAGATATTAAAAATGCCATAAACAACATTCAGGAAAAGAAGCAAAAGTTACTAGAATTGGCAAATCAAGCCCATCCATCAATTGTCAAACGTGGAGGTGGAGCACGCCATTTGCATGCGGAATACCTAAATGGTGAAGCTGAATTTCTAATCGTCTACCTAACAGTTGACACCCAAGAAGCTATGGGAGCCAATATCCTCAATACCATGCTAGAAGCATTAAAATCACCATTAGAAGAGTTATCTGGTGGTAAAAGTTTGATGGCAATTTTATCAAATTATGCGACGGAAGCCTTAGTAACTGCCACCTGTGAAATTGATATCCGTTTTCTCGACCGAAATAAGTCAGAAGCCCTTGATATTGCTAAGAAAATAGTGTTAGCAAGCCAATTTGCCAAGCAAGATCCTTATCGCGCCAGCACCCACAACAAAGGAATCTTCAATGGGATTGACGCCGTCGTACTGGCAACAGGAAATGACTGGCGGGCAATTGAAGCGGGCGCACATGCCTATGCTAGCAGAAATGGAACTTATCAAGGATTGACGACTTGGTCCATCAAGGAAGCTACTCAAACACTCTACGGAGAGATTACTCTTCCACTTCCCATCGCTACAAAAGGCGGTTCCATCGGACTCAATCCTACGGTGCAAGTTAGCTTTGACTTGCTAAACCAACCAACCGCCAAAGAGTTAGCCAGTATCATTGCGTCTATTGGTTTAGCACAAAACTTTGCGGCTTTGAAAGCACTGGTCAGTACCGGCATTCAGCAGGGTCACATGAAACTGCAAGCTAAATCTCTCGCTCTTTTAGCCGGAGCTCAAGACACAGAAATCTCTCCTTTGGTTTCTCAACTCATTTCCGAGAAAAATTTTAGTCTCAAAAGAGCACAAGAAATTTTAGAAGACTTTCGTCAAAAATCATAAGCAAAAAAGAATCCGATAAGTGAACAACTCATCGGGTTTCTTTTTTCATTTGATTTTGTGCTTCTCGCAAACGTCCATACAAAAGATAAGGTACTTGCCTTAACTCCGTCAAATTTTGACAAGCAAGTGCACACATAATCAAGCGTATATCTTCCTTCCAACTATTGATAATAGAAATGACTTCGGTTACTGAATACCTCTCGATTAATTCTAACATCGTGCGCGAAAGCCCAACAGCTTTAGCGCCTAAAACAAATGCCTTAACCATATCAAGCGGCTGACGTACTCCGCCGCTAACAAGAAGGTCCATTTTATCCATCATCGACCGAGCATTCAATAAGGCTTGGAGAGTAGACTGCCCCCAATCATTGAGATAATCTCGATTGCCGCCACGCCTGTTTTCAATATAGGCGAAGCTCGTTCCGCCACGTCCAGAAAGGTCTACTGTTCGGATACCCAAGTCATAAGCCGTTTGAATCGTCGCTAAGTCCATACCAAAACCAACTTCTTTTAGTACGATTGGGACTGTGCTTTTTTCAGCATAGTCTTTTAAATGTGCTCGCCAAGTTTTAAAGGAGCGTTCTCCTTCTGGCATGAGCAATTCTTGCATGAGATTGACGTGCACTTGCAAAAAAAGAGGATGAAGAGCTGTGATTGCATGCTGACCTAACTCATACGGCTTATCCAACCCAATATTCGTTGCAAGGAGCAGGTTGGGCCTGTCTTTGTTTACAGTATAAGAATCGTCCGCTGGATTATTCAAAGCAGCACTGTAAGATCCTGTGACAAACAGAATACCGCACGCTTCCGCTACTTGAGCCAAGCGTTGATTGATGTCTTTCCCCTTCTCGCTTCCACCTGTCATAGCATTGATGTAAAACGGAAACTCCCAGTCTCTACCTGCAAAATGCGTTGTTACATCAATCTCGTCCAAATCATACTTAGGAAGCGAGCAATGAATGAGCTCCATATCATCAAAACTATTATAAGGCGACTCGTACTTGAGTGCGTACTTTATGTGTTCATCTTTACGATTTTGGCTCATCTATCCCACCTCTCCTTATATAAAACCTCGATTCCTGCTGCTTGCCAACGCTCCACTAAGATTTGACTGGCTTCGGAATCAAAAGACAAGGCTATGCCACAATCACCACCGCCAGCGCCGCTGCTCTTTGCCACACAGTCCAATCCTTGACTAGATCTTTTTAAAGCTCTCAATTTTTCATTATAAATAGCAGGGCTAAGTTGCAGCAGGAGGCAACTAACTTTTTCTAGACTTTGCTTTACAATTTCTTTCTCACCAGCAAGCAACGCTTTCTCCAGTCGAAGGACTTCTTCTTGCATTTGTGTTAAAAAACTTGATGAGATTTTTGCTTTGACTTGATTGATGAGAACGCTAGAAATAACTGGTTCTCTCGTCCAGCCCACGAGGAAATCACATGGAAGCTGTGGAGGAATTGTCCGGATAATGTATCCCCAATCTTGTGTCACTATCTTTTCTAAAGGAAGCTCATTGATCTGCTCTGCTATTTTTTTTCGATTAAAAGATTGGTAATAAATCAAGTCCTCATAGGCGATACAAGCTACATCCCCCATTGAACCATTATCTCCCCGTTTAAGGAGGACATAGGCTGCCAACTTAAAGGTTTCATCCGCAGACAATGGCACATCAAACAAAGATGCTATCGCCCTTATCGTCACAACCACTACGCTACCACTAGACCCCAAACCGATTTTTTTCCCATCTCGTTCCATTTTTCCAGTAATGGTTAAAGAAAAAGGGCTTAATGAAATAGATTGACTTTGTAAAAACTCATTCATGACAGCAACCGTGTCTTGAATGAGACTGTAATCATCATCAGGTGTCAGATCCACAGCATGGTCAAACATATCTGAAAATAAGCGATACTGTTCAGCAAAATGAATTTTCCCAGTCATGTAGATAGGAATATGTTTCAAAATCGCTCCTTGCCCCGCCGTCAAGACAGAATATTCTCCTGCTAAATATAATTTCCCACATGTTCTTACTGTCTTAGTCATCTGGTAATTCCTTTGTTTTAGAAACAATAAGATGATATTTTTCAGCAAATATTGGTACTAAATGTTCCAAATCTTCTTCTAAACACAAAACCTTTACATTTGGTCCTGCATCCATGGTGAAATAGCAACGCTCTCCCTCACTTCGTAATTGCTTAACAAAATCCATCGCTTCATAAGTTTTCTCGGTCAAATAAGAAAAAGGGGGGCTTGCAGTCTGAGTGGTAGCATGCATGGCAAGTGCATTTTTTTCTGTTAGTTCTCCAATTTTAGAAAAATGATTGTTAGAAAGATAAATCAGCATAGCTTTGTAATCTTCTTCTGACTGTCTCACCCAATCATCAAATATTGTTGAAGTTTCTGCACACCGTTTCATACCTTCACGACTCGAAATAGGCTTTTTCTGATCATATAAGACCAACATAATCATGGCTAATTTCAAATCCGTCTTTACTGGATAAATTTCACCGCTATCTTTGTCCCAAGCCGAAATTGGACCATAAAAGCTCCGCGAAGACGAGCCAGAAGCTAATTTTGCTTTTTGTGCCAGTTGTTTTGTGGACAAGTATAGTCCAAAAAATTCATTGCATGCCTTAACGAGGGCAGATAAACCGCTTGAACTAGAAGATAACCCTGCTGCTGTCGGCATATTATTTTTTGTATCAATTCGCACAAACCCAGATCCTGCAGGACGGAAACGATCTATAATTTCACTCATTTTTTTGTGTTCAGTTTGATCTTGCAAAATACCATTGATGTAAAATTCATCTGACTGGGCACTGACCGGCAAACTTGATAAGCTCGTTTCTGTGTACATATTTTCCAAGGTCAAAGAAATGCTGCTCGTCGCAGGAATCATCTTAGCAGTATCTTTCTTACCCCAATATTTGATAATAGCAATATTAGCATAAGACCGCACGTTTACAGACTTTCGATCCATGTATGCACCGCTCCTTTCTCTCTCAATAACTGGGATAGCCAACTAGCTTTTTCTTTGTTAGCCACTAGAGCAATGATGCAACCGCCAAGACCACCACCGCTCATTTTCGCACCAACTGCTCCATTTGCTTGCGCTATGGAAACCAGTTTATCTGCTTCTGAGCAACTAACACCTAAACTTTTTAGGCTTAGATGAGCTTCTGACATAGCCATACCAATTGCTTCTAAATCTTTAATTTTCAACGCTGCTTCAACTTCATTCGTCAATTTACCAAGCTGATGCAAATGTGGCAAAGCCCTTCTTCCAATACTTTCCACCTTTTGAATCGCTTCGCGTGTATGCCCATAAATCCCTGTATCTGCTATCACAAGATAAGCTCCAAGATTCGTCTCGAACTCTGAAAAACCAACATTTTTGATAAATTTAATAGCACGATCGCTCAAGCAAGTCTTCGCATCCAATCCACTCGGATTCATGTGGGCAATCATCTCCGCTCGATTCGCTAAAATCTCAAGAGTTTCTTTATCTAAATCTTGCTCATAATAGTCAAAGACAGCTCGAATCGCAGCAATGCTCACTGCTGCCGAAGAACCCATTCCCCGCTTTTCAGGTACCATTGATTCAATCTCGCACCGAATATCAGCCTCTTGTATCCCTAAAAATTCTAAAGAAGCAAAAACCGCCATAGAGAGGGTATCTTCCTCGTATAAAACCCACGTATGATTTGACGGTAGAATACGACAAGTCACTTCGATATTATTTAAAGGCAAGGCTAACGCAGGGTAACCATATACAACAGCATGTTCCCCTATCAAAATAATTTTACTATGTGCCCGACCGACACCTACTTTTTTCGTCATAGTTTCTCTCTATATCACATACTTCATCTATTATTTTAATATAATTCAGAGAAAAAAGCGATTGTTAATTTCCAATTCCTTTTATATTAAAAACTAATTTATTTCGACTCCTAAAACAGCGAAAAAGAGCAGGAAACCCAGCTCTTACTCTTACTGTCTTCATTTTTACAGTTCTTGTTTTATAAAATCCATGAGCTTATTGCGTTCTAAAATCCACTGCTCACGTTCATCCTTCTCATACGTCCGATTGGAAAGAAAAATAACTGCTTTCTGCTGCGCACGATTAAACATAATGAACGTTCCTGTATAGCCTGTGTGCTGCAGCCATTCTCCATCTAAATCCCAGGCAAGACTGCGCTTTTTCCCAACTTCTATTGAAAAATTTTGTGTCAAGATTGCTGCAAAATCATCCTGCAAATAATGTTCCAAAAATATTTCTAAATCCTGAACAGTAGAAAACAGACCCGCACTGCCTGCATGTCTGCCCAATACACGCGCTTTTGGGTCATGTACAATTCCTGCTTTCACACCACGAACAGTCGGAACTGCCTGTGCGACAGGTCCAAAGACTGTTTTTTTCATATTCCATGGTTGAAAAATCTTCTGCTTAAATATGCCAGTCAAAGATTGACCAAAGATTTCTTCCAACATAAACCCTAACAACAAGAAATTCACATCTGTATAACGAAAACTCTTGTCGTCTAGTACTGTCAAATGATTCAAGGCATCCGTTAATTCTGCTGCATTGAGTGCATCTCGATTGGGAATAAAAGGATCGAGCCCTGATGTGTGAGTGGCTAGCTGCCTCACCGTGACAGAATCATCCTGAAAAGCTGAGTAGTAATTCGTCAAAGGCTGATTAAGATCAACAGCTTGCTGATCCACCAAGAAAGCAAGTATCGTTCCGACACCCACAACCTTACTGACGCTTGCCAAGTCATACAATAATCCCGCCCGACTTTTCTCACCCTGTTCAGGATTGCTCTCACCAAAATAGTATTCTTGCCACTTTCCATGAGCATATAAAGCTAAGCTAGCTCCAGGATAGATTTGATGCAATATCTGCTGCTCGACTTTTGAGAGAATCTTATTCAAACTCATACCGCTTCAATCCAAACTTCAATCTGGCTGTCATCTTTTGTTAAGAAAAATTTACCCGATTTAGGTATAAAATTTTCTCTTCCTTGAAATAAGGTTTGCAAAGCTGCTACGTCGAACTGTTCAACGGTAAATTTAAACATTGCCAAGTCCCAAGTTTGACTGCTCTCTATCACCAAATCCGGCCCATCTGCTTGTGAGAATGCTAGAATAGACTGATTTTCTAGCCATTCCCGATAAAAAGTGACTGCCTTTTCCTCATCTAGAACGTTAATCTGAATTTTCTCTATGGTAAATTGACTAAGTCCAATAAAATCCTCTAGTGGCTCAAATGCTGGGGCTATCAGCATTCTATCCAAAGTCGTCCAGTCTTCCTCACTATGCAATAAAAACTTATCTCCTTCTGGAGAGCTTGCTTCAAAGGCATAACCATTTTCCCCTTGATACAGCGTATCAATCTTATTGCCACGCGCTAAAAGTGCTTCAATTTCTCGTGGATTGGCTACTTTGATAATGATTTTTGCTAATTTTTTCGCACCCACCACTCTTCGAGTGCGCATACTAGGTGACTCTTCTAGCTGTAATTTTTCAACCTTTGTTTGATCTCCAAGACTGACAAAAGCACCTTCCTCTAGTAAGTCTTTCATTCCCAATGTTTGACAATAAAAAGCTAGATTGTTTTTCCGATTGTTGATTTTCAATACCGGTATCATATTTACAATTTTATTTGTTGAACGCATAACTTCCTCCAAGCCTTTCTATTTTAAATAATTTTTGTATATTTTACAAATATTTATGTTCAAATAGAAAAAATTGTACTATTACTGATAAATATTTTGCGCCACTACCAAATCATTTGCTGACTCAAATTCATATTGCAGATAAGATTGATAAGTTCCCGGAGTAATAATCCCACGCATATCTAAAATAGCTGTTCCAGCCTGTCCAATAATACTGTCTGCAAGCAAGCAGCAATTAGTAGACAGGATAAAATAGGTTTTAAACTGACTCGTTTTAAACTTATATAATTGAGCTCCTAATCCATGCTTCAATTTATAAGCATATGTATGGTCATTATTTTTTAACTCAGCCGATGGATTCCACACTGCCAGTAGTTCATCAATTTCAGCCAAGCGTTTCTCCACAGCGATCTTCTGCTCATCCGTCAAATATAAACCATAGCCAAACAAGGTTTTCTTGCTTTCTTGCTTACACAGTTCAATATAAGCATCTTTATCCACTTTAAACAAAACACCATCTCCAATCGTGCCAAATAAACGCTCTGAAAAGACATCATAACTGCCATAAGAAATAACTTTTCCTTGATAGCAAATATCAACATGCCCAATCATCCCAAAAAGATTTTGATCCGATGTATGAACGAGCACTTCTAAGTCAACCGACTTTTGTTTATCACGAATACGACTATAAACCTTTTGATGTTCTCGTTTCTCGCCCTGCCAAAAGCGGTTAAAACGGTTGAGCTGCTCTGCTGGAAAAAAGGCGGCGATAATGACAGGCAGATTAATCCGAATACGGCGCCAAAGCTGTTTTTGTTCCAAATCTGTATTGAAAAAAGCACCATCACGAACATTGGAAAAGCCTAACAATATCAGGTAAATACCAACGATCAAAAATTGTAAACGCCCATCTGTACTGGGTGAAAAAATGGTTGTTAAACCAATTCCTCCATAAAGTACGGTATCAAAAAAATAGCGAAAACCACCTTTTAATTTATTTTGACGATAAAGAAGATAAGTAATACCATAAACTGCCGCCGTACACAACTGATAACAACCTAATATAATAATGATAATATTGACCGGCAAATTACTGGCACGGTTGAAAAAGCCAACAACCAGTCCTACAAGAACATGAAAAAAAGCAGAGCTTAGACTAATACGATTCTTCTTGACTAAAAAACGAAAGAAGAGGTTGCTAACTCCGACAAATAAAAAGTAAATGACTAATAAATCTAGAGCAAATTTTGTAACATCAACACCATTTGCGATAATAATGGCTCCAAAAAGAATCGCCAAAATGCCGAATAACAGTGTCCGTCTGCCACTTAATCTATCTAATTCCATCTCATCTCTCCCAAATAAAAGATGGGAGCAGGACAAAATCGGTATTTTGCAAAAAACGATTTTGCCTTCTCACTCCCGCACAATGACTAACTTTGTTGTCATTTTTCACACAGCAAGAATTTAGAACTACCAGTCAACTACTGCGTTTCGTTGTAAAAATAATATATATTGTAAGAGGCTGAAACATTTTGGTCTCAAACTCATTGCATTTGTTATCTCTAACCTGCCAGTATAACATTTTCACTCAGTAAGCGTCTAGTCATTTTCCCATTTTTAGCTCAATCTATCGCTTGCCCATCAAAAAACGGCTCGCCAGAACCGTTCTTCATTTTTACAGATTATCCATAAATCAACTTGTAAAGTGCCACAGCAACAATACCGGCAAGAATCGGAGATACGACTGGTACCCAAGCATACCACCATTTTGAATCTCCTTTATGTTCACCAAGAACTGATTTCGGAAGAAGGAAGTGAAGAATACGTGGACCTAAGTCACGTGCAGGGTTCAGACCTGGACCTGTAGGACCACCGAGTGATGTTACCAATGCCATCACAAGAAAACCAAGCGCTAAATGAGCCACAGCGAGACCAGCATTGATGTGGGATCCAATGGCAACTTTTCCTTGAAGTTGGGTTGCATCAACTCCTCGAGTTGCAGCGTATTTGATAACTTCTGCACCAAAATAATTTTTGGTCATTGCCATTGCCGCAAAGAACAGCACAAATGATCCAATAAATTCATTGATAAAACCGTTTATCATAGAAGCAGCATGTGATTGCTTGCTTCCATCATCTGTATTCACAATGGTTGAGAACGAACCCAAAATAGCATTTGGATTGGTTGTTTGTAAGTAATAAGGGCGGTGACTTGCTACTACTAGTGCTTGACCGAACATTGCTCCTAATAACTGTGCAATAATGTAAGGTGCGACTTGCACCCAAGGGAAGTAACCGCTAATCGCAAGTCCTAGTGTGAAAGCAGGATTGATATGGTTTCCTGATACATTTCCAAACATAAGAGCAGGAATCATAACCCCCATACCGTAACCAACTGCAATGACTAACCAGCCACTTTGATGACCTTTCGTACCCTTTAACTCAACATTGGCAACAGCTCCGTTCCCCAAGATAATGAGAATTGCCGTTCCAAGAAACTCTGTAATATATTTCACAATCCATGTGACGTCCATTTTGTTCTCCTCTTTCATTAAAAAATTTTAGACAAATCCTATTTTATCAGTTACAATGGATAATGTAAAGGTTATTTTTTGACAAAATGTAAAAAAGGAGTAAAAATATGCGTTACAACCAGTATAGTTATACACCAGAAACAAGCGAAAAAATCCTAGCTGAAATGGAAAGCATTGGATTTTCTTTCCGCCAAGAGTATTCTGATAAAGAAAATTTAGAGACTTTTGTACGTAAAACTTTTTTTAATTATAAAAATACAGACTATGCCTTAAAATCTTTGGTTGCCAATTCAAAAACAGACTTACTCAGCTTTTTTACGTCCAATCAGGAATTGACAGCAAAAATTTTTTATACGATTGCTTTTCAATTGCTAGAATTTGTGCCATTTGTTGACTTTGACGATGTAGAAAAGTTCCGAAAGAACGTAAATTTCCCCATTATCTATGGAAACCTACTTGAAAATCTCTATCAGTTGCTCAATACGCGCACCAAAAATGGTAATCTTTTGATTGACAAACTCATCAGCGACGGCTTGATCCCCGAAGACAACACCTATCACTATTTCAACGGAAAGAGTTTAGCTACTTTTACCAGTCACAATGCTATCCGTGAAGTTGCTTATGTAGAATCGCGCGTGGATACTGATAAGGATAGTCTACCTGATTTGATTAAGGTCAGTATCATTCGTCCTCGTTTTGACGGACAAATTCCTACTGTCATGACTGCTAGCCCTTACCACCAAGGAACGAATGATAAGGCTAGCGACAAAGCTCTTTATAATATGAATGTGGATTTGGCAAAAAAAGAGGCTGGAAAAATTACTGTTCATGAACCAGAAGTGCACTTGATTGAGCCTCAAGGACAAGCTACATTAGTTGAGCAAGCAGAAGAAACACTTGGGCATATCGGAACTTATACACTCAATGACTACCTTCTTCCTCGCGGTTTTGCTAATTTATATGTATCAGGTGTGGGAACAAAGGACTCTGACGGTCTTATGACGAGCGGAGATTATTATCAAATCGAGGCTTATAAAAATGTTATTGATTGGTTAAATGGTCGCTGTCGTGCTTTTACTGACCATACCAGACAACGAGAAATCAAAGCCACTTGGTCCAATGGGAAGGTTGCTACAACAGGAATCTCTTACCTCGGAACTCTATCAAATGGGCTAGCTACAACTGGCGTAGATGGTCTTGAGGTCATTATTGCTGAAGCTGGCATTTCTTCTTGGTACAATTATTATCGTGAAAATGGTTTGGTGACAAGTCCTGGGGGCTATCCTGGTGAAGATTTTGACTCTTTGACTGAATTAACTTACTCACGCAACCTCTTAGCTGGTGAAAATCTTCGTCATAATACTGCATATCAAGCTCATCTGGCGGAATTAAAAGAAAATCTAGATCGTAAAACAGGCGACTATAATCAATTTTGGCATGATCGCAATTACCTTATCCATGCCCACAAAGTCAAAGCTGAGGTTGTCTTTACGCACGGATCGCAAGACTGGAATGTCAAACCGCTGAATGTTTACAATATGTTCCACGCACTACCAAAACATCTCAAAAAACATCTATTTTTCCATAACGGCGCTCACGTTTACATGAACAATTGGCAATCCATTGATTTTCGTGAAGCTATGAATGCACTTCTTAGCAAGAAACTACTGAATTACGATTCACGCTTTGAATTACCAACTGTGATTTGGCAAGACAACCGTCAGGCTCAAAGTTGGCTGTCTTTAGAAACATTTGGCGATCAGAAATACAGCACTCATTTCAACCTAGGTAAAGGCACACAAATTATCCCAAACCAATATGCTCAAGAAGACTACGACCGTTTTAGCAAAACTTATCAAACTTTCAAAAATGAACTTTTTGACGGAAAACTCAATCAAGTGACAGTGAATGTGACACTGGAAAAAGATTTATTCTTAAATGGCCCTGTTAAACTTAACCTTCGCCTTAAATCCAGTACTGATAAAGGCTTGATTTCTGCACAATTACTGGATGTTGGTCAAGCTAAACGGCTCCTTCCACTACCTAGTGTACTTGCACCAAAAGCTATGGATAACGGTCGCTTTTATATGTTAGAACATTTGATGGAATTACCCTTCAAAGAAACACCACATCGCGTCATCACCAAAGGTTTCCTAAATCTTCAAAATCGCACTGATTTGCTAACAGTCGAAGAAGCCACACCAGATCAATGGATGGAATTTTCTTTTGAACTTCAACCCACTATCTATAAAATGGCAGCAGGTGATACACTCCGTCTTGTCCTTTATACTACTGACTTTGAACACACTGTCCGTGATAATACCGACTATCACTTAACAATTGATTTAGAAAAATCTAGCCTAGATATACCAGATGTGTTAAAATAAAATCATAACTATTGAATATTAAGGAGAACCCAAATAATGATGAACATGCAATCAATGATGAAACAAGCACAAAAGCTACAAAAACAAATGGAAAAAGGACAGGCAGAACTGGCTGCGACAGAATTTATTGGCAAATCTGCCCAAGGTCTCGTAGTCGCAACCCTTACAGGTGATAAAAAAATCGTCAAAATTGACTTTCAAGAAGCCGTTGTAGATCCAGAAGATTTAGAAACTTTATCTGACATGACAACCCAAGCCATCAATGCAGCTCTTGATGAGATTGATAATGCAACAAAGAAAAAATTGGGTGCATTCGCAGGGAAGTTACCATTTTAAAATACACTAAAAAACCAACCCCTCCTAGTTCATTACTAAGAGGGGCTTGTCTTATGTAAAATTAAAAAAGTCAAAAGCTTGATTGATTAGCAAGTCGGCGTATTTAGGATTATTTTGCAATTCTTTAATAGCTGTTTGTACTAACTGCACATCATCAGTGATAATGCCATCTACACCTAAACGCAACGATTTTGAAATAGCATTTTCATCATTGACCGTCCAATCATACAGTTTCTTATCCGTTTGCCACAGCTTGAAAATAAAATTATCATCAAGTGTGGAGTACTCCATTGTATAGCCACTTGCCTTAGTGCGTGGGAAAATGGTATTGTAAGGAAGAATGAAAAAAGTTGGAATGCTGGCATCATATTTAACTACTTTATTGATGACTTTATAATCCAGTGAATGCATTTGGTGGCCATATTGTTTAATGGTGTTCCCATATTTATTCAGAAAGCGATCCATCATATCAGGTGAATCTTTCTTACTGGTTTTTATTTCAATCAGCAAGCGTTGACCCAATTCATTAGCACGTTTTAAATAAGCATCAAAACTCGAAATCTTTGTACGATAGCCATTTTCAGTAACATCCAAAGCTGTTAATTCTGTCAACGTCAAATCTTGTGGCTTCGCGTTAACTCCAGTCAAGGCAGATAAATTCGCATCATGCATCATGACAAATTGTCCATCCTTTGTTTCTTGAACGTCCATTTCAATATAGTCTGGCTTTAATAAGGCTGTCTTCTCTAACGATTGAATCGTATTTTGGACACCGTTTGCCTGTGAAACACCACGATGTGAAATCACAGCAGGATTGTTGCTCAACGGAATCTGAAGATAGCTATAACCCTCAGCTGCAAATGCTAAAAAAGCAATCGACATAACAACCCAACGATAGAGTCGATCTAACTTCTTGCGTGCACTGTGACAAAGTCTTTTCTCTGTCAAAAAAGCTACAAATTTAACTAAAAAATAGGTCAACATCAAATAGTGAGTCGTTTTCATCAGCACATAATTGACAACTCCGGTTATAAGCGCAGTTTGATTGGACTGACCATCCGTATAAGTCTGAAGGCACAATAATGGAATCGTTATAGCGAAAAAGAGTAGAAAACTCTTGGTAACAATCCAAAACAAGTGCCAAGAATAGAACAGCAAACGCTTATGTGTTTTTTCCAAACTAAATCGAACTGCTTCTCCGACGGAGACATTCTCAATCAGAATTTTTGGCAACGCAAACATCAAACGGACAGCAATCAACAGCATCAGCAATACTAGTAAAGCAAGTCCCATTCCAGCTAAAAAGTAAGTATCTCGCAAATACGACACGATAAAATTCGGAATTAAAATTTTATTTAAATAATAAATTTTCAAGATTTTCCGAATGAACGGAAAAAGCAAACCAATGTACAATAAAACAAATGCAACTTTGCTGGGACGAACTTGTTTTAAAAGTGAAAAACCATCAGAGACTGTTTTTTTAGTGAATGCAAAAAGTGTACTTCCCTGCTGAGTCAGCAAATTATGAGCACCTAAAAAGAGCAAACCAACCTGAAAATAAGCGACTAGCAGGTTCACTAGAAATAATACAATAAATGCTAGAGTTAGCAACAGATTGCTGGATAGTACCGCTAAGACATTATTGTACGATAAAAATTGATAACCTGTCAGCCTCAGCAAAGAATCTGCAGCCCAGGAATTAAAAGGTAACCAGAGATACTCCATTACCATAAAAATGATAAAAAATAAAAATAAAATTTTATCAAGGTTGTAATACAGCTTATGAAAGTCTAAACGTTGTTTCATCGTTCTCCTTTAACTATCTTATCAGTAGAAGCATAGAGAGGATTTGCTATGCGAATCAAATCTCCATAACTTTTCTTTAATGTTTCAAAAGCAGTTCTAACCTCTATAGGAATTTCTACGTGCGAAATATAGCCTCTTCCCCTTGGTCCATAGCCCGATTCATCATCTGACAAACGATGAATTTCTCCCATCAACAGACTGATATAATGCTCTATTTCCCACATACCGTAAATAGACTGTTTAAATTCAAGCTTCTGATTCTTTACGGTTACATCAGCCTGATAAGTAGCAAAATTAATGATACATGTATCTGGAGAAAGATAGTTCCTGATTCCCGCTTCCATACGCGCCTGCATTGTCGCATCTTGACTTAGAATGATAGAATGAAAATCAATCTTTTCTCTTTTCAGCAAATCCAACAAATAAGTGATGTTGTTCCCACAATTAGTCGAGTGAGATTCCAAGTAATCAGCCGTTAAATTATACCTTTCTTTCAAATAAGCATTAAAAATTTCTGCCTCCGAAAAAGTTTGTGTTTCTATTTTCGGATATTTCTTTGCGACCACTTGCCGAAGAGTCTCCGTCGTATGTCCTGCCCCACCGACAATAACATAAGTCTTTGCTATCCCCTCTAACATAGCCTGCGCTAAAACGTCTCCACCAGCCAAAATACTTCCGCCAAACAGAACCATGACATCAACTTGTTTCAAGTGATATTTCTTTTTCAACGCTAACTGTGTTAATTCTGGCAAATCGCGTTTTCCACAAAAAGAGCCAAGGATATTGATATTGTTTGCTAGTTCTTCCTTTACCATACTTTTCATTCTATAAAAAAATCCCAGTTTCTTCAACCGAGATTCTCATTATCTTCCAAATAATCTTGCAAAGAAGCCTTTTTGTTCTTGTGCTTGTACTTTTTCCTTAGCTTCGTCTAATTCTAATAGCAACGTTTCACGTTCATTCATGGCCTTTGCAGTCAGTTGTTGCTGTTGATCTAATTGCTTATCCTTTTCAGCGATTTGAACATCTTTCACACGCAACTGCTCATCTTTTTTAGCCAATTGAACATCTTTTGCTTTTAGCTGATCATATAAGCGCACGATTTCAGCATTTTTCTCATCTACTAAAATTTCCATGAGTTCACGCTGTTTCACGTCCTCGCTGACTGGTTCATCTTCAAAAATCGTCTTTTTGTAGATTTCCTCCAGTTTTATCAAACCGCTACGCGTTACAACAGTGACCCCTTTTTCATTTTTGTCAGTATCTTCAGGTGCAAGAGTTTTAACTCGATTATTCATTGCCTGACGGCTAATTCCTAAAATTTCGGCTAACTCGCTGACTGTTTTTTCAATTGCCATAATTTCCTCTGAAACATTTCTAGATATAGATACCTAAATCTTATCATATCAAGGCTTAACTGTCAAATTTGCTCTGGATTTTAGGGAATTTCGCCGCATTTATGATACAATGAAATTTAAAGATTCCTTACAGATTTATCTAAAGAAAGAGATACTATGAAACACTTTGATACAATCGTTATCGGAGGTGGTCCTTCCGGCATGATGGCTGCTATTTCCAGTTCTTTTTATGGACAGAAAACCCTGCTCCTTGAAAAAAACAAAAAATTAGGTAAAAAACTAGCTGGAACAGGTGGTGGTCGCTGCAATGTGACTAATAACGGTAACTTGGATGACCTCATGGCTGGCATTCCTGGCAATGGTTGCTTCCTCTACAGCGTTTTCTCTCAATTTGACAATTATGATATCATCAACTTTTTTACAGAGAATGGTGTCAAACTCAAGGTCGAAGACCACGGTCGTGTTTTTCCAGCTACAGACAAGTCTCGGACGATTATTGAAACCTTGGAACAAAAAATGAAAGAGCTAGGTGCTACAATTAAAACACAGACAGAAGTGGTTTCCGTAAAGAAAAATGAAGATTGCTTTATCATCAAATCAAGTAAATGCATGTGGAGCTGCGACCGCTTAATTGTCACAACAGGTGGCAAGTCCTATCCTTCAACTGGCTCTACCGGCTTTGGCTATGAGATTGCTCGCCATTTCAAACATACGATTACCGAGCTAGAAGCTGCTGAAAGCCCGCTTTTGACTGACTTTCCACACAAGGATTTACAAGGAATTTCCCTTCAAGACGTCACTCTCAGCTACGATAAACATGTCATCACTCACGACCTGCTCTTTACCCACTTTGGCCTATCCGGTCCGGCAGCTCTGCGCTTGTCTAGCTTTGTCAAAGGCGGCGAAACCATCTATCTAGATCTTCTGCCACAGATGAGTAAACAGGATTTGGCAGACTTTTTAGAAGAAAATCGGGAAAAATCCTTGAAGAATGCCTTGAAAGCCTCACTCCCTGAACGCTTGGCTGAATTTTTTGTTCAAGGCTTTCCTGAAAAAGTCAAACAGCTAACGGATAGAGAACGTAATCAACTCATCCGGTCCATCAAGGCTCTCAAAATCTCCGTGACTGGTAAAATGTCCCTTGCTAAGTCCTTTGTCACAAAAGGCGGAGTCAGTCTCAAAGAAATCAATCCAAAAACCTTAGAAAGCAAGCTCGTACCTGGTCTACATTTTGCTGGTGAAGTGTTAGATATCAATGCTCATACTGGCGGCTTCAACATCACATCTGCCCTCTGCACCGGCTGGGTGGCAGGAAGCTTACATTATGAGTGATTGAGAAAATATTTTAAAGTAATTGAAAAAATTGGTCAAGGAACTGAACTGCACCCTAAAAGTTAGATTTTTTGTGTCTAACCTTTGGGGTGCAGCGCAGAATATTCTCACCAGTTTTTATTCTGCATTTGTCCGCACATAAGCAGCAATCACATCTGCTGTGTACTGGGCAGTGCCAACTCATGTTTTCCTGCTCTTTTGAGCATAGAAAAGTTAATTTGCATACTTCCTAATATTGTAAAAAGATCTTTAAATCATCATCAATTCAAGTTGATTATTTGGAAAAATATGTTTATTATTCTACTTAGTTCTCACAATGGTGTGGCAAAATTGAGGCAATATCTTTGAATTTAACATGTCATAATTGATAAGTTCTTATTAAAAAAATTGTTTTTCAAGATAGACAAAAATAGTTTAATAGCAATCTCTAGAAATCTTTCTTCTACTATTTATTTTAAAATATAGAACGAACCTGTTAAAAGCAAACATCCCATTCTCCATACTAACAAAGAGATTTAAGCTTATCGACTATCTTTCTATAATCATAAAGCAATCTTGTATTTTGAGAAATATTACAATTTTTATCTTTCCTAATCTCATCTGCTTGTAGATGAAATTCACTCTTTGACCCCACATATATTTTTCTATCATCATGATGGTACTCTTTAAATTGATCATATGTTAAATCTACTATTAAGTCGGTTTCGAAAAAGGATAACCACACATGATTTGTTTTTTCATAAAAATTATCTGAGAAAAAGACACCGTTCTCTTGCTCTGATTTAATGCCAAATTCTTTCAGTAAATAAAAAGCAAACAGATCCGTTGCATCATCACAACAACCATCAGGAAAATATTCCATCCTATCTATTTCCCTAGTTCCAGACTGCCAAAATTCACCCGATTTCCTAACCTCCTCAATAGCGTCACGAAATTTTACTGCGATACTATTTATTAAATCTACACTAAAAACCATACTGTTCCACACTCCTTTCGTTTAATTGATATTAATATTACGATTAGTATATATTATAAGAGACTAGAGGTCAACTATGAAAAAGATGCTATTTTATCAAAAGACAAAGCACTATTCTGGTGTGCTGCAATCCTCAGATGAAGGAAAGGTCTGGTGGGAAGATTTTAAAAATCTGTCCCATTTAAAGCTGGCAACCAGTGACATGTCTGATATGCTGCGTGTTTTTTTAGAAGACGATTTAAGTGAATTTTTTTACTATAAAGACGGTGACGACTGGATTTATGACTTGAAGTAGAACAAAATAGGCTAGGAAATTCCTAGCCTATTTATTTCGCATTGGTTCGAACGTAAGCCGCAATCACTTCTGCAGCGTACTGAGCTGTACCTGAACCAAATTTATCAATATTCTCTTTAAACTCAAGATTTGCCACATAGCCTTTTCCGATAGAAGCAAAAACTTCCAACGAGCAATCAAAACCATAAGTTCGGATAGCCTGTAAAAGATTAGCTGCTTGCACTTGATTTTCTGCTGCATCTACTTTCAAACCTACTTGTAGATTTTCTGCCAAATTTCGGAATACTTGATTAAAGGCTTCCGTTGCTTGCTCCTCTTGACCTGCTTGTCTGCTTGCCGCTTCATCTATAACAGCTTGCCCATATTTTTCGACAGCTTGGTCGCGATAGTTTTGATGATCTTGATAGGTAAATCCAACAAATTTTTCTTGTGTTGTCATTTTTCTTTCTCCTTTTTGCGCTTGAATTGTCTTTTGTAAGGTAGAAATCAAGGTATCTAAATGTTTCCTTTCCTGCTGCAAATACTGCAACTGTTTGTTCAAGTGAGGCAATAATTCCTGCTCTTGCTGACTTAGCAGCTCTGCTATTTTCTTTAAAGAGAATCCAAGATATTTGTAAAATAAAATAATTTGCAGGCGTTCCAAATCTGACTCACTATAAATTCGATAACCATTGGCTGACTTCTGCGGAATCAGCAGTCCAATTTTATCGTAGTGATGCAACGTTTTAACAGAAACACCAGAAAGCTGCGCAGCTTCTTTGATTTGATACATGATTTCCTCCTTACAATGATGATTATACACCCTGACCTAGGGTCATAGTCAACACATTTTTAAAATATTTATCAAAAAAAGATAGCTGGGAGAAACTATCTTTGTGAAAGAGTATATAAGAGAGCAAGAAAGCTATTCCAGGCAACATGAGTCGCCATGCTATAGTAGATCCCATTTGTTTTCCTAAAGACCCAACCTAAAATGAGCCCGGGAACAAAATATAAAATAAAATCTGTCGTTGACCAGCCAAACTGCACGATATGACCCATACTAAATAGACTAGCAGAAACGACTAAATCCAAACGGAACCTTTGAAATCTCTTTAAGGCTGTCATGACAACGCCTCGATAAATCAATTCTTCCCAAATGGGGGTCAGAATACCCAGAATAATCCACATCCCCCAAAATAAAGCAGCACCTGTTATTGATTGCAAAACTTCATTGATGGCATTTTGATTTTGTCCATACGGAAAGATCAGTGTCGCCAATGAATTCCACAGCAAATTCATAACGAAACCTGCTACACTATAACCTAGATAAGACCATTTGAATTGCGGTTTAACGATAATCAATTTTTCTTTATGTTTATAAATGACAAAAGTCAATAAAGCCACATGGCAAGCTGTAGCAATTGCTAGCCAAAAATAATACCAAGCATCTGATAAACTTCTAACGAAGTCTAAATGAAACAGCAGCCCTAAACCAGAATAATAAGATAGGCAAATACAGCCTATGCATACATAATATCCTATTGTCTTCTTCCACATAGAGCATCCTCCCTCTATCTTTTATAACATCACATTATGGTCTTTTCTTTGAAAAAGCAGGTGCTAGCTGACCAACCTAGCCCCAAGCACCGTTACCACCAGAATTTCCCCATCCCATATAGATGCCGGGAGTTCCATAAGGGGCACCCGGACCACCGCCAGGAGTGATTTTTGCTAGATTTCCGCCCGTTATTTGTGCTAAATTTTGTTCTTCTAACAATTGAAAGGTTATATTTAATTTTGTATCTCCTTTATTCTATCAAATCTCCATCAAAAAAATTCATCAAAATCCTGAATGGTATTTTTACCAAAAAAATTCTACTTTAGTAATTGATTGCAAATCATTTCCAAAGCAGAATGTTTATTTGGTAGATGAAAGTCACAGATTGTCTAAATGATGTCTCACTTTAATTTCTATTCAGCAATATTCTTTATTGAATAAACTAGAAACATTCCTAAAAATAATAGAACTCCTAATGATACAGCAACATATACTACCCCCAGACTACTTGCTATCCCAACAAGTACTATAGATAAAATTCCTGGTAAAACAATACTGAGCATACTAATCCCAGACTGTACAGCCCCCATTGATTGCTCCGGTACTAATCTAAAAACAGATTGTTGAAGACGAGGGCTTAGTATTCCAATTGAAAATGTATTGCCAAAAGCAGCAAGTAAAACAACTAGAAAATTATTGTTCAAAAATCCGACTAAAATCACGAATTCCATCACTTGGCTAAGATAAACACTTGTTTTTGTTGACATTTTTTTCATCACATTACCACTTAGGAAATTACCGCACACTATACCAATCAATTCAACTGTTGTTAAGATAGCTATGGATTGACCAGTTTCTAAACCAGCGAAAGGATACTTTATTAACAAAAGCGTCGTCACAGGAATCGTGACATTTATGACAGCTTGATTGATGGATAAAATCCCAATCAGTTTAATAATATTTCCAAGGCTTCCTAAAATCTTTAAAGAATCTAACAAGTGTTTCCAAAAATTTTTGCTATCTAAAGCCTGTGTAACTTCAATCTGTTCTTCAAAACGAACAAGATTTGTTCTAATCAATAAGATACCAAAAAACGCAAATAAAAAAGTTAAGGCGTTCATCCCGGCAAACATTCCAATATTGATAAAACCAATCAAGGCGCCTCCGCTTAGATTACCAAAGACACGAACTAAATTTGCTGTCGCTTGCTTAAAACCTAACGCAGATGTCATATCATTGTTAATAATTTTTACATAAATAGGCGTTATCATAGCACTTGAAAAATAACCAATCGTATCCGATACAAAATTGATGAGGCAAATAAGAAAAACAGAAACAAGTGAAAATTTTGTCCCGACCAGTATCAATGCTACAGTTGCGTACAGGACAAACTTAACAAACATTAAAACAGAGTACTTTCCAATCCGATTCTTTTGAAAATCCGCTACAACTCCTGTGAATATCTGCATAATTTGCGGTAATGTTTCAGATGTTGTAATCATAAGAATCGCAAGAGGTGCAAAAGCATAAGAAGATACATAATTGATAAACGCTAAGTAAAAAACTGTATCACCAAATGTAGAAATCCATTCATTTATTGAAAGTTGCCTAAAGTTTCGATTTGAAAGAAAAATATTCAATTTCATCCCTCCAAGTGTGTTTCAAACGGGAATTTATTCCCCAATAATGCCCAATAAATTCCTAATGTCCCAATTCCAAAGTCAAAAACATCTTGACGATTATTTTCACTTTGAAAAACTAATAAATGATGTTTATCTCGATAAGAACGTGTTAATATTCTTTTGATTTTTTCTTGCAACTCTTTATTATCATTTAATGCTTAATGTGACTAGTATATCATTAAAATTCACCATTTCTTTAAAATCGCATATTTGACATTTTTATTCTATAGACTTTCTAATTTGAAATTATTGTAATTTTCTGAATTTTTAGAGTATACTACTTTTCAAAAAGGAAAGCTTAAATGAGCAAACGCAAATTTATCGCCATTCTATTCACTATTATCATGGATATTATTATCTTCTGTCCTGTTATCTTCTGTTTTTAATAATTTTTCATATTGCTGTAATTTCAAAGTTAATAATGCTATTAACTGCGGATTATCCAGTACTTTCAGAGATTGAATGAAATCTTCAATCTCTTTTTGATTTTCTCCTCCTGTCTGAAGATAGATATTGATTTTTCTTAAAAATTGCAAAAGTAATTTTTCAAAGACATCGTAGGGTGTCAGCAACTTTTCTAGCTCACTTTCAAAAATGCTGATGTATTGATAGAGTTCACGTTCCATCATTTCTGAAATGACATTTAATAACCCTTTCTTAAGATACAGTTTATTCTGCATTAATTGTTGAAATTCCTGTGATTTTTCAAGTAAAGCAGTTGATAAAAATAGCAGATCTTGGTCTGATAAAAAGGGCATCGTATTAAAAAATAGATATAACTCAAACCAAGTCCATGAATCAATGGCAAAAAGATAAGCTGTTATAAATTGCTTATCTTCTTCTTTTAAAATATAACTAGAATCCAAGGAGTGCAAGGCATTTTGAATCACAATTTTATTCAGACGGATATATTGTTGAGAGGATACTTTTTCTTGAACTTTGTGAAGCAGATCCTCCAAGCCGTCTTTATCCTGATGAACAAATAAATCAACAACTTGATGTCCCAATTGAACATGTTGAGATTCTTGATAACTATTGAGTTTATATGCAAACTCTGCAAATGTCATATTGATTCCTTCAATGGCAAGAAATAATTTATCTGCCGACAGCATAGATTGCCCTAACTCAAACTTAGAAAGCTGTGAAGCCGTCAGTCCTTCACACGCAACTTCATTTTGCTTCACACCTCTTGCTATCCGTAATTCTCTATAAAATTCACCTAGTTCCATTTTATCAATCATAAAGGTTCTCCATCACATCATAAAAACATAAATCGCAGACCAGCTACCAATATCACACCAAAAATCACGGTCACCACTAAGTTACGATAGCGAAAAGCAATATAAATTGTTGGAAAAACAGCTATTAAATCTAGCCATTTGAAGGTTGGAAACTGCCCTATCTTCCCATTTGTAATGCTGGATAAAATTAAAGCAAAAATAATAGAAATTGGTAAATACTGTAAAAACCGTTCTACAATCTTAGGCAAACCACGATATTTCACCAATATAAATGGAGTAATTCGGGATAACCATGTCACCAAGGCCGAGAAAAGAATGGCAGCAAAAATATAATTATTTATCATCTAGCATTACCCCCATAGCACAGCCTAATAAGGTCGACATTAGAACAGCTAAAGACGAAGAAACAAGCATACTTAAAGCATAAAATGATAACGCTACCACAGCCAAAATCACGATTAGTTTTTGAAGTTTTGTTTTATGGAGCATCACTAAAAATTGGGAAGAAAAAATACCAATAAACATGCCCACAAGCGCAAAGTCTAAGCCAAACACTTCTGGATTTGGCAAAAGACTTCCTAATGTCGTTCCGACCATCGTTCCTATCATCCAAGCAAGGTAGCTTGTTATATTATTTCCATACATCCATTGAAGCGAAATATCCTTTGTATGAACGTGCTCACTTAGTAAAACGCCGTATGTTTCATCTGTCAAAAGGATTCCGATACCGATATTTTGCCATAGACTTGCATGTCGAAAAAAAGTAGATGTATGAAGTCCCAGCAAAAATAGACGCAAATTGATTAAAAAGACTGTCAGAAGAATAGCTGTCACCGGTGCATGGATAGCGAGAAGCGCTAGCATAGCAAACTGAGCACTTCCTGCATAGACAAGAATACTCATCAGTGCCATTTCAAGAGGAGTGACATAAGAAGCACCAATAATGCCACAGGCTAACCCAATACTAATATAACCCAGAGCTGTTGGCACAGCTGCCTTAACACCAGCCTTAAAATTTTTTCCTATCATTCTTATTCTTCCATTGTCTCAAACGCCAGACTTGGCTTGGCATTCAGATTTAATGTTGCAAGATTGGCGTTGTTCCACTCACTGACACTGGCATAAGCAATCATTCCTGCATTGTCCCCACAGAGACGCAAAGGCGGTATGATAACTTTAATATCTGTTATTTCAGCTGCTAAACGTTCACGTAAGCCTTGATTAGCTGCAACACCACCCGCAACCACCAAGGTCTTGACAGGATATTTCCCTAAAGCCTTCTTTGTCTTTGCCATGAGAATATCTAAAACAGCAGCTTGAAAACTAGCTGCCAGATCTTCCTTGGAAAGAAACTCACCTTTTTGCTTGGCATTATGATGTAGATTAATAAAGGCTGATTTGAGACCAGAAAATGAAAATTCTAGATTGTCCTCTTTAATCATCGCTCTCGGAAAATCATAAATATCTTGTCCTTTATGGGCCAATTCATCTATCTCACGCCCTGCTGGATAAGTCAAACCCATCACACGACCAACTTTATCATAGGCTTCTCCGACCGCGTCATCACGTGTTTCCCCTACAATCTGATAATCACCGGCTTCGCTAACATAAACCAACTCTGTATGCCCTCCGCTGACTAGTAGTGCTAAAAGAGGATATTCTAAGTTCTCGACATTCTGAGCAGCCATTAGATGTCCCGCCATGTGATTGACAGGAATAAGTGGTAAATGATGTGCCCACGCAAAGGACTTGGCAGCCGCCAATCCAACCAAAAGAGCCCCCACCAAACCAGGTCCATAGGTCACAGCTACGGCTGTCACATCTTGCTCGATAATGCCTGCTTCTGCCAAGGCTTCCTCAATGCAAGCCGTGATAGTTTCCACATGGTGGCGACTGGCCACTTCCGGTACCACGCCGCCGAAACGCTTATGACTCTCAATCTGGCTGGCAATGACATTGCTCAAAAGCTCAGTCTCATTCTTCAGAACCGCCACGCTGGTCTCATCGCAAGACGTTTCAAAAGCTAAAATATATCTATCTTCCATAGTTCTCCCTTTTCATGACGATCGCGTCTTCCACTGGCGCATGATAGTAATTCTTGCGCCTAGTGATTTCTATAAATTTCTCTTTTTTGTAAAATAGCAGAGCTGGCTTATTGGACTCCCTCACTTCAAGGAAAATCTCTTTGTTAATTGGCAGATGTTCAAACAAAGCGGTCGCAATTTTCTTACCTTGATAAGCCTTCTTAACCGCAATTTGCAAAACTTCCGCTTCAAAATCTGACTCCTGAAAAGCCAGAAAACCAATTAAATTTTGACCCTCTAGAGCTAAAATATAGCTCGACAAAGGATGTTGTAAATCTTTCTCTATTTGTTTCACACTCCACGGACTGACTGCATACGCGTCTTTCAATACCTGATAAATCCGCTCTGTCAAATCAACGGTCTGCTTTTTTTCATTTCTTTTAATCTCAATCATAAGCGTTTGATGTAAGAATCTTTCGTTTCTTCATGGTTTTTCAACCAATTTTCCTCCGCCTCCACTCGCTTGAGGTAGTTTGGCACAAAGTCATGAACAGAGCGAGCTGGTAATTGCAGACCGATTTTAGCAAGGAGTGCAGCGTTTGGCAGAGTTGTTTTGATAAAAGCTTCTGGCAAAACTGCTTGAATCTGCTCCGCAAAATTTTCCACTTCTCCTACAAAGGTTACTTGAGAATCAGGCTTGGCTTTTTCCAAGACCTCTTCAAAAGATAAATGAGCTTCTGGCTGAACGATCCTACCATTTTTATAAAAACCAGCATAAACATTGTTGCGTCTAGCATCCATGAGAGGAATAACCAAGCCATCAATACTTTCTGGTACCAGAATCCGTAAGCTAGAAACTCCAACCAAGCCAATCTTAAGGGTATGAGCCAGAGTTTTAGCTGTTGCTACAGCAATCCGCAAACCCGTATAACTACCCGGACCTTCTGCGACCACAATGCGTTCTAGGTCCGTTGGTTTTAAATCCAAACTTTCCATGAGAAAATCAATTGCTGGCATCAATGTAATGCTATGATTTTTTTTAATATTTATTGTCATCTCAGCAAGCAACTGTTCATCCTCTAAAATAGCAATTGCCAATGCTTTACTAGAGCTATCAAAAGCTAAAATTTTCATTTTTATATTTCCTTCGTGATAATCTAGTTTCTATTATACTACAAAAAATACGGATTTCCTCAATATGATTTCCAAAAAAATAAGACCTTGTGAAAATCATTTTCCTAGATTTTCCAACTTCTTTCTTTTACTAAATCAGCTTTTTATGATATAATGATTATAATTGTAACGTATCAAAATCAATTTATTACCCAGAAAATCAAATAGATGGAGACCGCCCTTGAAAATAAGGTGGCTATTTTCTGGTAGATTGATTATGAATGAGAAAGGAAATTAAATGATTTACAAAGTTTTTTATCAAGAAACAAAAGAGCGCAATCCACGACGCGAAAATACACAGTCGCTTTACTTGGATATTGACGCTAAGGATGAATTAGAAGGACGCATTAAAGCGCGTAAACTCGTTGAAGAAAAAACGCCTTACAATGTCGAATTTATCACACGCTTGTCTGATAAACATTTAGAATATGAAAAAGAATCAGGCAACTTTACAATTACGGAGCTCTAAACCATGTCTTATACTTTAAAACCCGAAGAAGTCAGTGTATTTGCCATTGGTGGCTTAGGAGAAATTGGAAAAAATACCTACGGAATTGAATACAAAGATGAAATTATCATCGTTGACGCTGGTATCAAATTTCCTGAAGATGACCTTTTAGGGATTGATTATGTTATTCCTGATTATTCCTATATCGTAGAAAACGTTGACCGTATCAAAGGTGTTCTGATTACTCATGGACATGAAGACCATATCGGTGGGATTCCTTTCCTACTCAAACAAGCCAATGTTCCGATTTATGCAGGACCACTTGCTCTAGCACTTATCCGCGGGAAACTAGAAGAACACGGTCTTTTACGTGATGCTAAGCTCTATGAGATCAATCAAAACACTGAACTTCAATTTAAACATTTAAAAGCAACTTTCTTCCGCACAACCCACTCTATTCCAGAGCCGTTAGGAATTGTCATTCACACACCTCAAGGGAAAGTTGTATGTACAGGTGACTTCAAGTTTGACCTTACACCCGTTGGAGAACCAGCGGATTTGCATCGAATGGCAGCTCTTGGCGAGGATGGGGTTCTAGTTCTTCTTTCTGACTCAACCAATGCAGAAATTCCGACTTTTACAAATTCGGAAAAAGTGGTCGGTCAGTCTATTATGAAAATCATTGAAAACATCCATGGACGGATTATTTTTGCTTCCTTTGCTTCCAATATTTTCCGCCTACAACAGGCTACTGATGCGGCCGTCAAAACAGGACGGAAAATTGCAGTCTTTGGTCGTTCAATGGAGAAAGCCATCGCCAATGGAATTGAACTTGGCTACATCAAGGCGCCTAAAGGTACTTTCATCGAGCCAAATGAGATTAAAGATTATCCTGCCGGCGAAATACTTATCATGTGTACAGGAAGCCAAGGAGAGCCAATGGCGGCTCTTTCACGTATCGCCAATGGAACACATCGTCAAGTACAGCTTCAACCAGGTGATACAGTGATTTTCTCTTCTAGTCCTATCCCAGGAAATACTACTAGTGTCAATAAGCTTATCAACACCATTTCAGAAGCTGGTGTTGATGTTATCCACGGTAAAATCAACAATATTCATACTTCCGGACACGGTGGACAGCAAGAACAAAAACTTATGCTTCGTTTGATAAAACCGAAGTATTTCATGCCAGTCCATGGTGAATACCGTATGCAAAAAGTGCATGCGGGACTTGCAATGGATACTGGAGTGCCTAAAGACAATATCTTTATCATGAGTAATGGAGACGTTTTAGCCTTAACTGCTAATTCTGCTCGCATTGCCGGAAGTTTCAATGCACAAGATATTTATGTCGATGGCAATCGTATCGGAGAAATTGGTGCTGCAGTCCTCCGTGACAGACGTGACCTTTCCGAAGATGGCGTCGTCCTTGCAGTCGCTACCGTTGACTTTAAATCGAAGATGATCTTAGCCGGTCCTGACATTCTCAGTCGCGGTTTCATCTATATGCGGGAATCAGGTGAACTGATCCGTCATAGCCAACGTATTCTTTTCAATGCGATACGTATTGCATTGAAAAATAAAGATGCCAGCATCCAGTCTATCAATGGAGCTATTGTAAATGCTCTTCGACCATTTTTATATGAAAATACAGAGCGTGAGCCTATCATTATTCCAATGATTTTAACACCAGATGAAGATACTTTATAACAGAATTCTTACATAGATATAAAAAGAACTTAAATCTATATTTAGATTCAAGTTCTTTTTTCGTGGAGCAAATCATAATCGGAGTAATTATATATGGTTTTTAAATAACAACAAAAAAGAGAGGGCAAGCCTCTCTTCTCTATATACTAATGAATTATTTAGCGATTTTTGCAAAGTATTCAAGAGTACGTACAAGTTGTGCAG
>ERZ773018.96-NODE-96-length-60904-cov-10.780489_pt1 | contig 60904 bp, 47 predicted proteins | sample MGYA00580840_ERZ773018 | MGnify/ENA primary metagenome ERZ773018 (study PRJEB29015, sample SAMEA2738125) | human oral metagenome | biome: human oral; feature: human-associated habitat; material: saliva | place: China | collected 2256 ... | reverse complement strand
CGCTTCGCTCCAACGCCTGCCCTGCCAAAAGACCAAGCCTAAGGGCTTGTGTTGCCGGGATGGGCTTTGGTGGTTTGATTTATCAGCATATACAAACGGCTATATGCGGACGATTTTGAAAGACCAACCCTAAGGGGTTGCACATTGCGGCGCGTTGCGGCAGGGTTAAGCCGCTTCGCACCTTAACCCTGCCCTGCCAAAGGACCAACCCTAAGGGGTTGTTTTTGAGGGTGTGGTTTTGTCGGTTTAATTTTGTGTGACCTTTGACATAATATAAATATGCGGCTAACATTTGCACGCCTAAAATCGTCAACTATCGCTCACTTCCGTCCGCCAATAACCCCATCGGGGTTAGTCTTTTGGTAGGGCAGTGTTGACGCACGGCGTCAACGCTGTCTCGAGGTATAGGTTAATTGACAACCCCCTAGGGTTGGTCTTTAAAAACAAGTTAATGTTCGCCGGCGGAAAGCGTTAGCGGTCCAAGCTAAGGGCTTGTTGTGGTGCAGTGAAGTTATTAAGCCTATATAGAGGTGCTTCCTTTTAATACATATCGTTTGGAATTGTTTGCGTGCAAGTACTTTAACTACTTGATGCTGATGACTTATTTATCGGAAAGTTGACAAGAAGGAGTTTGTAATAAACCAATGTTTTTCTTCTCTATCTAAAAATGTCATTACATCTTTGCGATAATTGATCGCTTTGGACACTAAATATTCTGTGGTCTTTGTAGCTCTTCGGAAAGGTAGCACTTTTTCTAAACGGCTTATAAGATGATTGCCTGAAAGATTAAATACGCCTAAAGAAACTTAAGTATATTGCTTGTCGGATAGAGAAAATATCAGTTGTGATGTGGTGTTTATCTCCTGCCATATTTTATACAAATACATTTATATAGAGAAATTACATTAAAACACGGCAATTATATTTATAATTCTTTGTGTGTTTAGAAGCGTTTGTGTTTATGATAAGTCTTTCCCAATTGTCTATATCTGTAAATATGTTTTTGGCGGCGCGAAGACTTTCTTGTATTTTCGCGCTCGAACATTGTATTGCCGCATAGCTTGTAGCGATCAGAGATTGTTGAAATTTTTAATATATAACATAATGAAGAAGTTTTACAATTCAACGTCTTCAACCCTATTACTCTTGTGTGGATTGATGGTAAGCTTTATTGCTTGTAGCAATGACGGGGGCGACGATCCTGATGGCCCTCAGTTGAAAGGTGATTCAATCTTGGTGAGTTTGACGCAGGCATCTCGAGCAAAAGTGGGGCAGGACCTGAATGGTCTGTTGGTGGGTGATACCATCTTTTATAATCTTGTAATAGACGATCCCAAAGCTCCTGCCGAGGCTGATTATACGATTGACCTCAGTGGGGTGGGAAGCTCAAGCCATCATAGGAGACTTAATCAAGATTTTAAGCTCTTGATAGGTAAGGTAGAGGAAGGTGATACTGTCAAGGATTGGCAGCAAATCAATGAATTCCCTTATACGATACCCACCCGGGGAAATTATCTGCTGAAGTATGTAACAAAAACGCACGGGACATTTATTCATGACTACAATTTTCAACGCCGAGTAAATAAAAAACCGAATAGTAAGATTACACACAAATTCTTAGGGTTTAATGTTTTGTTTATAGAAATGTGGTATGAGGATTGTACGGTTCGGAAGTCGGGTGGAGGCCACCATTCGGTCCATCGAAATGATTTCTATTTCAGAATAAAATGTGGTGATTTCCCTACAGATAGGTTGTTTGAGAAGCCTAACAGCCCCGATTCATCTAACGATCGAACTTACTCTTTTGAGATATACTATAATAACAATTATTACAAGGGAACATTCCAAGGTGGAGAACCGTGCTGCTTCTTTGAAGGCCCGCAAGAAAAGATAAAGGCACCTAAGGTGGAGAACTTAGTCGTGTCTAGTCTTGTGATTAACATTAAAACGACAGATAAAGTGACAGATAATTCTATGTCTACTTCATTTCAATATAATAATTTGAAGTTGGGAAATCGGAGACCGGATGCACCCAAAAAGAAACAATGAAAAGTATGAAATTATTTGGTAATGCAGCCTGCGCTCTGTTTGTGGGCATCTACACTGAATCCAATAAAATTTTTAAATGATGAAAAAGTTAATAAACAAAGTGGCAGGCTATTGCAGCCTCGCCCTGCTCTTTCCGCTTTTAGCGGCTTGTAGCAGCGATTCTCCTTCCGAACCGTATAAGGATCTCAAACAGGTAAATTTCCCGCAAGAGAAGAGTACGGTATTGTTAACGAAGCCTACAGATCACATTGTTGATGGCTACAATCAGTTGCTTGAAGTCTATACTGTGCAGGAAACGCTTGACCCCATTTCTACCATAGATGGGCTGTCGGTGAATAGAGGGATAGCGTTTGGTTTCCATCCCGGATTACCGCTGAACGGAGACGACTTTATGAAAGCGAAGCTGGAGCGAGTTTACAATGATATGCCTTCTTCATCATTTACGTTCACCTTACAGCTTCCTGCCAATAGGTATGATAAAATACAGCTGCCTACCCCGGATAAGAAGGGTCTGGATGACAGTTTGCGCGTGATACTGCAAGCGAAAGCTGAAGACACATATAAAGAAAATGAGGCCATGAACTATATCGATCTCTTCGCGACAGACGTGACCACGGCTGAGAGTTGCAATCAGGTCTTCAACAAATTCTGTTCTAAAACAGTCTTAGACAACTGGTTAATGAACGCTTTCGGACTTAATGAGAGTTTATACCGTGCCTATGGACCACATTATGTGGCGCTCAAAGTGCGTCAGAAGTTCTTTAGCGTTTCGCTTCAGCCTGTGCGTCCTGCTGATTGGGGCAAGTTGAAGGATCTCGGCGCTTACGAGCCCCTTTACGTGAGCGACGTAGACTACGGACGTGAACTGAACCTCGTTGCTCGTACGGATATGAGCGCCGAACAATTCAAAGACTTGTTCCAAAAGGCTCTGCAGGCGAGTATGGATCCTAAATCGGGCCGCAAATACGATCAAGAAAGAAAGAAGCTCGACAAGATGTTGACAGAGAAAAAGATCTCTGTCGTCATCAATCAAGGCGAGAAAAATCCTTTTAGCGGTATTTCAAGCTATACAGCGCTTTTGGACTTCTTGCGTATTCCTTCGGCAGCTGAATTCTTGGACTATTGCACGCCGATTGCTTACAAAGTGAAGGCTATGCGCGATAATCGTCCTATCGTCGTGCGTGCTTCTCACACTGAGCAGCGATTGATCAAGGGCGAAAAAGCGAAATAAAGAGCTGTTTCAAAGTTTTTGTGTAATAGGAGTGATACAGGCAAGAATTTCCTCGCCTGTATCACTCTTTTTAGTAAAGACGCTCCGATCGTTAGGACAATGTCAACTTATTCAAAGACAACCTGCCCGCGCCTAGCAGGTTGTCTGCTTATAGTTCTGTGAAAAAAGGCGCGTTCTAATTCCTTTCTGATCGGGCGTCTTTCTATTGTGCGATACTTTAGTCTTCGATGATTCTTTGATTCTATCCATCTTCATTATCCGCTTCGCCCTTATGTGCTTTTATGCTGTTGGTCATCATTGTATGCGCGAGCTTTGATGCTTCAAATGGAAGGATGTAAATCGTTGCTCGTTTTAATTGTTCTTTTGGCAAATATAGGATGATTAAATACAAGTTGCCACTATTTATGCTATTATTTTAAGTAAAAGTGATGGCAGAGGGAAGGGGGAAATTATTCTTTATATTTTGCCTTTTGCAGTTTTCGCAGTACATTTGCAGGATAAATAACATGCTGATGTCTATCCAGATTAAGAAAGTTACTACTAAAAAAGAATTAAAGCAATTTATCCGCTTTAATTACGAACTTTATAAAGACAATCCTTATTCCGTCCCCGACCTCTACGAGGATATGCTGAAGACCTTCTCGTCGAAGAAGAATGCGGCTTTCGATTTCTGCGAAGCCGATTATTTTTTGGCTTATCAAGATGGAAAACTCGTAGGACGCGTGGCGGCCATCATCAATCGCCGTGCCAACGAAACTTGGCAGTCGAAGACCGTGCGCTTTGGCTGGATAGACTTTATCGATGATAAAGCCGTTAGCCGCGCTTTGATCGATGCTGTTATTGCCTGGGGTCGCGAGCGGGGAATGACTACGCTGGAGGGACCTTTGGGGTTTACTGATATGGATGCCGAAGGTATGCTGATCGAAGGCTTCGACCAACTCTCTACGATGGCTACCATTTACAATCATCCTTATTATCCGAAGCATATCGAGGCTTTAGGGATGGAGAAAAGCGCCGACTGGGTGGAGCGCAAACTGTTTGTTCCCGATGAAGTGCCAGAGAAGCATCTGCGCATTGCGAATATTGTCAAAGAGAAATATCATCTGCAGGTGCGCAAATTGCGCTCCGGCAAGGATGCTTATGCAAATAATACGGCGCAGCGCATCTTCCAGTTGATCAATGAGGCTTATGCGCCACTTTTCAACTTCTCGCAGATGACAGAACGGCAGATCGATCAATACGTGAAGATGTATATCCCACTGCTGGACTTCCGCATGGTGACGCTTGTAGAGAATGAAGCCAAAGAACTCGTAGCTGTCGGCATTTCTATGCCCTCCATTGCCCGCGCATTGCAAAAAGCGCGTGGAAAATTGTACCCCTTCGGTTGGTATCACCTTTTGCGCGCTTTGAAGTGGAAGCACGATGAGGTGCTCGACTTGCTACTTATCGCCGTGCGCCCCGATTATCAAGGAAAGGGCGTCAATGCGTTGCTCTTTACGGATCTTATCCCCATTTATCAAAAGATGGGCTTCAAATATGCTGAGAGTAACCCTGAACTCGAACTGAACGAGAAGGTACAAAACCAGTGGCAATACTTTGATCACGAAATTCATAAGCGTCGCCGCTGCTTCAAAATGAACATTGCCGATAAGTAGGCCTTAATAAAATATGGCAGAAGAACTCAAGCAAACGATGCATAAGCGGGGGACGTATGACGAAAGCAAGATACGCCACCTCGATGATACGGAGCATATTCGCACGCGCCCCGGTATGTATATTGGGCGCTTAGGCGATGGCTCACACGCAGAAGATGGCATTTATGTCTTGCTCAAGGAGTCGATAGACAACAGTATCGACGAGTTTAACGAAGGCTTTGGCAAGCGGATTGAAGTAAGCATCGACAACGACCGCGCGGCCACGATCCGCGACTATGGCCGCGGCATCCCTTTGGGCTCATTGGTTGATGCGGTCTCGAAGTTGAACACCGGGGCGAAATACGATACTTCGGTCTTCACAGCCAGCGTGGGACTTAACGGCGTCGGCCTGAAGGCCGTAAATGCATTGAGCTTGAAGTTTGTCGTGCGCAGTTATCGCGAAGGGCGGATGCACGAAGCGACGTTTGAGCGCGGTCGTCTGCAAGAAGATCATTACGAAGACACGCACGAAGAGGACGGCACCTATGTTTACTTTGAACCCGATCCCGAACTCTTCCTCCATTTCCATTTTGAAGATGAGACGGTCGACACGATGCTGCGCAACTACACCTACCTCAACACCGGCCTGGCGATCTTCCTCAACGGCCGACGCATTATCAGTAGGAACGGTTTGGAAGATCTGCTCAATGACAATATGACGGCGCCCGGACTCTATCCGATTATCCATCTGAAAGGAGACAATATAGATATAGCCTTTACGCATACTTCGCAATATGGCGAAGAGTATTACTCTTTCGTCAACGGGCAGCATACGACCTTAGGCGGCACGCATCAGAGCGCCTTTAAGGAGCACATTGCGCGGACGATTAAGGAGCATTTTGGCAAGAACTTCGACGTGCAAGACGTCAGAAACGGACTCGTCGCTGCCATCTCCGTGCGCGTCATTGAGCCTATGTTTGAAAGTCAGACGAAGATCAAACTTGGCTCGCTGATGATGGCGCCGACCAAGGATAAAGACGGTCATCCTTTCCCGCTGAGCGGCGTAAGCGTAAATAAGTTTGTGGGCGATTTCATCAAAGAACAGGTCGACAACTACCTGCATAAGAATCTTGATACGGCAGAAGTGATGCTGCAAAAGATTCAAGACAACGAGCGCGACCGCAAAGCGATGGCCGGCGTCACGAAGTTGGCCCGCGAAAGAGCAAAAAAGGCCAACCTGCACAACGCTAAATTGCGCGACTGCCGCATACATCTTAACGAAGCGCCCAAGAAGGGCTACGATAAAGACAACGACCCGCGCTTCGATTCCTCGCTCTTCATCACCGAGGGCAACTCCGCCAGCGGCTCTATCACGAAGAGCCGCGACGCCAACACGCAAGCCGTCTTTTCACTTCGCGGAAAACCTCTCAACTGCTTTGGGAAGACTAAGGAAGTCGTGTATAAGAATGAGGAGTTCTCACTCCTCCAGTCTGCGCTCAACATAGAAGACGGCTTAGACGGCCTGCGCTACAATAAAGTGATCGTAGCGACCGACGCCGACGTAGACGGGATGCACATCCGCCTGCTAATGATCACCTTCTTCTTGCAATTCTTTCCCGAACTCATTAAAAAAGGACACGTCTACATACTGCAAACGCCTTTGTTCCGCGTTAGAAACAAGGTGAAATCGGCAGGGCGCCGGAAGCAACAGAAGCAAGTGAGCGACGATGCAGCCGGAGCTGCGATCCTCAAGAAGCAGAAAAGCGATAGTCGCTCCGATTACGAGACCATCTATTGCTACACCGAAGAGGAGCGCCTGCGCGCCATCGAGCGCTTAGGCCCTGATCCCGAAATCACCCGCTTCAAAGGCCTTGGCGAGATTTCGCCCGATGAGTTTAAGCATTTTATCGGTCCGGAGATCCGTTTGGAGCAAGTGACGCTTCATAAAAGCGATCAAGTCGGCGATTTGCTCGAATATTATATGGGTAAAAATACGATGGAGCGCCAAGAATTTATCATTGACAACCTCGTTGTCGAAGAAGATTTGCCCGACGCCGCCGATGAAACTTTAGGCGAAGAAGAATAAATTCCCTTTCCCTCCGTTTAGCATGCAATGCGGATGGCCAAAAGCTCTCTTTCCCACGCCATCAAGGCTTACTTTTAATACATCAAGGCTATGCCGACCGACAATAACGCAATAGCGACACCTCACAAGGCGAGCGAGGTAAAGAAGATCGCAATCTTTCCCGGCTCTTTCGACCCTTTCACCAAGGGCCATGCAAGCATCGTGGAGCGCGCCCTGCCTATGTTTGACCATATCGTCATAGGCGTAGGCGTCAATGAACGCAAGAAGCCCCTTTATCCGCCTGCGGAGCGCGTTGGTTACATTCGCACGCTCTATGCCGAAGAACCAAAAATCAGCGTTGAGAGCTATACCGACCTGACGATTGATTTAGCCCGCCGTGTAGGCGCCCGCTTTATCGTGCGCGGCTTGCGCAGCGTGAAAGACTTCGAGTATGAGCGCGACACAGCGGCGATGAATCAGCTTTTGGGCAACATCGAAACCGTTATGCTCTTCTGCGAGGCCCGCTTTGCCGCACTCTCGTCGAGCGTTGTCCGCGAATTGATCGCCTTCGGCAAGGATGTTACCGAGTTTTTACCTGAAAAGAAACAACCACAATGAAACGATTACTGACTTTACTCGCGCTATCGTTCGCTTTAGCGCTGACTGCCACGGCACAACTTCGGCAAGAATTTCAAGATATAGACGTAAACCAATTGCGAAAACTGCAAATGGTGCACGTGGCCGTCACAGAATTGTACGTAGATACGGTTAATCAAGGCAAACTGACTGAAGCGGGCATACGCGGAATGCTGAACAGCCTCGATCCGCACTCAAGTTATTCGGACGCCAAAGAGACGAAGGCGATCAATGAACCCCTGCAGGGAAACTTTGAGGGGATTGGCGTGCAGTTTAATATGCTTGAGGATACGCTGGTCGTGATTCAGACGATCCGCAAAGGGCCCAGCGAAAAGGTCGGCATACTGGCCGGCGACCGCATCGTAAAAGTCAACGAACAAGTTATTGCCGGCGTCAAAATGGAGCGCGATAGCATTATGCGAGTCCTCCGCGGACCGAAGGGAACAGTTGTAAAACTGGGCATTATCCGCCGCGGCGTGCCCGATATGATCTGGTTCAACGTCACGCGCGACAAGATTCCGATGAATACGCTCGATGCGGCTTACATCATTCGTCCGGGTGTGGGCTACATCCACTTGGATCGCTTCGGTGCAACGAGCGGTGCGGAGGTGAAAGAGGCCATTGAAAAGCTGAAAGGGCAGGGTATGAAAGACCTCATCTTCGACTTGGAATCCAACGGTGGTGGCTATCTGGGCGCCGCAGTCGAAGTAGCCAATCAGTTTCTCAATGCCGGCGACCTGATTGTCTATACAGAGGGCCGCGCAACGCCCAAAGAGCAGTTAAAAGCTGAGGGCGGCGGACTCTTCCGCAAAGGAAAACTCATCGTTTTGGTTGACGAATTTACGGCCTCAGCCGCAGAAATTGTTTCCGGCGCCGTGCAAGATTACGACCGCGGAACGATCGTCGGCCGACGCACCTTTGGTAAGGGACTCGTACAACGCCCCATTCCGCTTCTTGATGGCTCTATGATCCGCCTAACCGTGGCCCATTATTATACGCCCTCCGGACGTTGCATTCAGAAACCTTATACGAAGGGCCGTAAGTCGGAATATGAAGAAGACTTTGAGAATCGTTTTAAGCACGGTGAGCTGATATCGATCGACAGCATCCGTCTCGATTCGACGAAGGTCTATCATACGCTCAACAAGCGCCGTCCCGTCTATGGCGGCGGTGGGATTATGCCCGACGTATTCGTGCCTTTGGACACGACCACTTATACAAAATATTATATGGCTTTGCGCCGCGGCAACTATATCAACGATCAGTCGCTGCGCTACATAGACCGCCACCGCGCCGACTTGAAAGCGAAGTATAAGGATATTAATGCGTTTATCAAAAACTATGAAGTGCCGGCCGAACTTACGGATACGATCGTGGCCGTCGCCGGACGCAAAGGCGTAAAACCCAAGGATGACGCCGAACTTCAGAAGACGCTCAAAGATCTGCGCTTTACGCTCAAATCGCTTATTATTTATGATATTTGGGATCGCAACGAATACTTCCAATTCATCAATTCGCGCAGCGACATTGTCAAGAAAGCACTCGAGATCTTAGGAAAAAGCTGAACTAAGGGCCGCAGGGCACCGCTGTTCACCTGAAAGTAGACGGCCTGCACTGAAATATGAGTTTTGAAGCAGCATACGCTTCGCCTGACCCTTTGTATTAGTTCTATAATCAATGAAAACATCCAAGCGGCAACGCTCCCTTGAGCCTCTTGCTGCTTGGATGTTTTCTCATATCTGCGGCTTGCGAAGAGCCGCGCCCCGATTGCGACCCGCGATGGCTATGCTGCGCCTGCGGCGCATCGTATGCCCCCTTTCTTTGCTCTTTTTTTAATAGAATATGCCGCACTTGCGCATTGCCGCGAGAGCTCTATTTCGCATCTTCATAGCGCTCGCTTATGGTTTGCTGCCGCCAAACGATGGTTTGCCGGGAACAAACGATAGTTTGGTGGGGGCAAACGATGGTTTGGCGGCAGCAAACGACCATAATGCCGTATGCCGGTTGCGGCGAAGCAACTGTATGCGTCGAACCGTCAGGCGATCGTTTTCCGCCGGTCTATGAGATGCATCGCAGAATGCGCCTTACGCTTGCCAACGAAAGGGCTTGATCAGACAATCCTTAAGGTCGGCGCGTAGATTTTGCAAGGAATATTTGGAAGAAAAGAAAAAAAACGCTACTTTTGCAGCGTTCTTTTCACGAAGAGCAATGAGTTTGTTCCATGGTGTAATGGTTAGCACTAGAGTTTTTGGTTCTCTCAGTCCCCGTTCGAGTCGGAGTGGAACAACGATGTAAGTCCTGTGTTATTGAAAAACATAGGACTTTTTTGTACATAAATATCTCGGCCGCGCCGTTAGCTGCTTTTGCTCCGATGGCTACCGTCCTGATTTAAAGCATAGATGTATGCGGCAAAACGCCGAATGTCGGGCGCAACAGACTTATATTTGCCGGTCGAGAACCGACTACAGATACTTCCGGGTTGCTTCAAAAGACGCATCACAGGACCCATTATATAAAGTTAAGACCCGGCAAAAACTTAGCAGCCGTTATTGGCGCAGTCGTAGAACAGAACTTTTCGTCCCAAGAATAAGCCGCGCATAACTTGCAGGCTGCTCAAGATTTGAAAAAACGTATTGTATTTATTTTTAATTCCGATTGCTTATGCGCATCGCAGGACTCCCTCTAAAAATAACGCCCGACTTCAGGATCGCGACCGACGTTTGGCAGTTTCAATTTGAGCGCCGCGAACTGCCGCAAGCGCGCTTGCGGCGTGCAGATAAGCAGGTCACCGTCTTTTTGCCTAACGATGAGGGCTATACTTCGCTCGAAGGGCAAATGTGGCTGCGCAAAGTAGTCGTCGAAACCTTACGTAGGCAGGCGCACGCCTACCTTGCGCCGCGCTTGGCCTACCTCGCGCAGACTTACGGCTTTACGTATCATCGCCTAACCATTAAGAATCTTGGGGGACGCTGGGGGAGTTGCTCATCGTTGGGCAATATTAACCTCTCGCTTTGGCTTATGCTCGCGCCATCACATTTGATTGATTATGTCATCAAACACGAATTGGCCCATTTGCGAGAAATGAACCACGGGCCGCGCTTTTGGCAGGAAGTAGACCGACTCACTGATGGCCGCGGCCATCAGTTGGAATTGGAAATGAAAGCTTTCGCGCGTTCGTTAGGTGCGCCGAGTGAAAACGCCGCGCTTCCCCTTGCCGACTATTAGACCGGCCTATTCCCGAAATGCGTTGTTAGAAAGTGCGTGTTAAGTGTTGTCGGCCACGTCTTCAGCCTCTTGCGTCTGCTCGATGGTGCGCTGAATCTCCATCTGCATCGTTGGCGTAACGCTGCGCCCTTTGCTGATCTTCTGCTGCATATCCGCAATGCGGAAGGCCAGATATTCTTCTAATTCGGGCGAATCGAAGACGTCGATATCGTCATAAAGTCCCAACACAAAACGCCCAACGCCTTTCAAGCTGCACACGTCAGTCTCCAAAAAGTAGCGCCCATCGTCTAATACCACCATCAAGTCTTTCGCTTTAGGTGTCGACTGCACTAATAAGTCGGCCGCCAGCGGACCCAGAATCAACTTGACACGCCACAGACGCTCTCCCGAAAAGTGGAAGAGGTCGGTATAGAAGGCTGCGTGCCGATCTTTGTGAGACCATTGCAAGTCGAGCAATTCCACACTACGCGCGCGGCTGATCTTAAACGTCTTGTTCGTACCCGTAGCCAGTTCGTAGCACCTCACTTCGCTATTGCCGTTTAAGAAAAGGAAAGGCTCGACGATGCGATCGCTTGTCTGCTTACTATTAGGCGAATAATAATCGTGTAAAATGCAGACCCGCTCGGTCTGTACGCCTTCATAAAGGACGCTCAAATTCTTAGCTAATAATTCGTCAGTCTCAACGCGTGCGATGAAGTTTACATCATAGTAGCGCGCGAGCTTTTCGCGCAAGTGTCGAATGCGCGGCGAATCATCGTAGATCGTATTGAGGATTTGATTCATTGTGACTGCTTCGTCGTCGGTAAAGTGTACGAACTGCGTCACTTGGGTAAAAAAGGGCGAATGATGGTCGATGAAATAGCGCGTGCCTGATTTTTTCAATATAAATCCGGCTTTGCGCAATTCTTCTATGTATCTGTAAGTTGAACGGCGGCTCATATGCAGCTGCCAACTGATTTCGTCGACTGAGAGTGGGGCGTTGGTGGTTAAGAGTACAATTAAGCGCAACTGTTTCTTAAACTTCTCGGCATCTGAAAGGGTTTCTGTCATTGTTTACTTGATCTCTTTGGGGGATAATAAAGACGTAGGCAAAGTTACACCATTCCACGCGCTTTTAGATTTTGATCCTCTTTTTCTTTGTTAAAAGCGTGATGAATTAAAACGATTTTTCTTTCGTTTGTAGCAAGACCTGCTTTCCGTTTTTCTTCTTATCGCTCAACAAAAATGCGTCTGCCGGCGCTGAGTATTTGTTAAAGTTTTCCGACCTTCAGTATAGGCGAGAAGCCCTGCTTTTATCGTGGAAATGAGACCAAAACAAGGCCCTTCCGGAAAGGTTAAAAGGGGAAAAAGGACAAAGAAAGGTTTGGCTAAACACAATAAAAGCCTTACCTTTGCGCCCATAAACATCACGCAGACCCGGCTCTCGTAGCCTGCTACAGCCTTCTCGCTGTAGGAAAACCTATAGTCTGTAAGCGCTCCAATTGCTTTAGGAGTGTTCATTTGAAAGAACAGCAGTCGACATCCTTTTTTGATATCCTCGTTCTTCTTTCTGTAGGCAGCGTCTCGTGAGAAATAATAAAGCATGTATATAAAAAAAGTAACAAAAGTCACAATCGGCCTGCTCTTAGCCTTGACTGCTTTTACGCAAATCAACGCACAGAAGAGAGGCATTGCAAGTTATTACAGTAACAACGCGCACGGTCATCGCACAAGCGATGGATCGCGCTATCACAAAGACAGTTTGACGTGTGCACACCGCACGCTCCCCTTCGGGACGCTGCTTAAAGTGCGCAACATTAGCAACAATCGCGAGGTGGTTGTCCGTGTGACGGACCGTGGACCTTTCCGTCGTGGCGGTATCATCGATCTTTCGATGGCAGCAGCCAAAGAGATTGGTATGGTGGCCTCAGGTTTGGCGCAGGTGGAGGTTACGAATGTAGGCTTCTCTGCCGGTCCTAACGGCGATGGCAATGGCAAGCTTACGTTGCCCGAGCTTCAGTTGATCGATCCTGCATCCGGTGAATACTATTCCGTCTCTGAGTGGGCAGAAATCAGCCGTCAGAATCGTGAGCAGCTGCGTAAGAAAGAGGCAGAGCAACGCCGCGAAGCGCTGTTGGCTAAAGCGAAGCAGAATAAGCCCCGTTGGCGTATCCTTAACGACCGCTTAACGGCTAAGGTTAGCAAATAAGAAAATCTCTTCTTTCATTTTTTGGGAACGCACCCGTTGAAACTTGAACGTTTCAGCGGGTGCGTTGCTTTGTTTTGGGCGATGTGAATCTTCGCAATCGGCTTGCCGGAAGATACGCGGCGTCTATGTTAAGTGTAAAGGCCGACAGGAAGTCCTAATATCTACTATGCTTACGCACAAGATCCGCTTCGGGCGTCTTGGACACATTATATATATGTCTATGCGGTGAACCGGCCAATGCTAAGGGAAGGCTGCTTGCAGCAACTATTTGCTGAGAACCTAACAAATCCCGAAAGGCACAGAAAAGATAAGCGGGGCGAACGGATGCCGCGGCGTTTGATGACCGATAATACTTAAGCACTCGTTCGCCCCGCAAAGGGGGATGGGTTGGTTAGAAGTTGATAACGCCGCCCGGTTCAGTGGTGGCCGACTCGGGCACGATGGCAACATTGCCCAGTGCCTTTGTCTTGATCTCGTTTAAGACCTCTTTGCTGCGCTTAAACGTTGGCGTGATCTCTACCATAGAGATAATTTCTTCATTGTCTAAATCGTCAGCACTAAAACAGAAGATTTTGGGACGTCGGCGAAGGCCGCCTTTCTTCTCATCAGAACCATAGAAGGCGTTGCGGCGCTCTTCGTTTTCTTCTTGCTTGTCGGCCTCGCGTTGGCGGCGAATTTCTTCTTCCGCATCCAGTTTTTGCTTGACCTCTGTCACGTCTTTTACGCCAAAACCTGTGGCAAGAATCGTGATTTTTACGCGCTTATCGAGCGAAGGATCAGTGGAGAGTCCCCACTTTGTCTCTACGTCACTGCCGAATTTAGACATAAATTCGTGTACCTCATTCATCTCTTCCATCATCAGCGTGTCGCCTTCTTTTTCTGCACAGAAAGAGATGGCTAACAATACCTTTTTGCTGCGGAAAATGTCGGTGTTGTTCAGTAGCGGACTGTTGAGCGCATCGTTGATGGCTTTCGTGACGCGGCCTTCGCCTTCTCCGAAGCCGGTAGACATAATGGCAACACCGCCATTGCGCAAGACGGTGCAGACATCGCGGAAGTCGAGGTTGATAATGCCGTGCATCGTGATAATTTCAGCAATGCTGCGTGCCGCCACACTCAGCGTATTGTCAGCCTTTTCAAAGGCACTCAGAACGTTGAGGTCAGGATAGATCTCACGGAGACGCTCGTTGTTGATCACGAGGAGCGCATCGACGTGGCGCGACATCTCATCTACGCCGTCGAGGGCTTGATCTATCTTTCTATTGCCCTCAAATTTGAACGGGATCGTTACGATACCGACGGTGAGGATTCCCATATTCTTCGCTTCACGGGCGATGACGGGCGCTGCACCTGTACCCGTTCCGCCACCCATACCGGCGGTGATGAAAGCCATCTTCGTGCCGTCTTGCAGCATATTGCGAATATCATCTACGCTTTCTTCGGCTGCTTCGCGCGCTCTTTCGGGGCGATTGCCTGCACCGAGGCCTTCTTTCCCTAATTGAAGACGATGAGGAACGGGCGAATCGCAAAGCGCTTTGCTATCCGTATTGCAAAGTACGAAATTGACGTCGTGAATACCTTCACGATACATATGATTGACCGCATTGCCGCCGCCACCGCCCACGCCGATGACTTTAATGATGGAGGGTGTCGTCTGCGGAGTGCCCATACCGACGTCGATGAGTAGGCCGTTGTTCGTATTGTTGTCTTCGTTCATTGTCTTTGTTTTGTTAGCAGGGCTTTTGCCTTGTAGTTGAACCTTGTTTTTCTATAGCTTATTCTTCTTCGCGATCGTCGTTGACCAAACTACCGATCATATTCTTTATTTTACCAAAGAATCGGCTGCGTTTTTCGCGCGCTTCACGCTTCTTGCGCTCACGCTCTTCTTGTTTACGCTGCCGTTCAGCTTCTTCGGCCTCTTGCTGCTTACGCTCTTCTTCAAGACGAAGTTTTTCCTCTTCTAATCTTTGTTTTTCAGCAGCATCAGCTGCAGTGCGCGTTTCCTGTTCGCGTCGGCGTTTCTCTTCCTCTTCTCTATTAAAGATAGTCGGTGCTTCCGCCCCAAGTTCCCCGCCGCAGCAGTTTATTTCACCCTTGTCTATGAGTGCAATAGTCGCATTGTAGTCACCTTCCTTGTTGAAGTTTTGCAAATGTTGCGCTAAGCGGAGTTGCGTACTGACACGCTTGATGAAACTAATCTTTTCGATGTTCGTCACCTTTCGGAAGGCTTCCTCCATACCTTTTAGGCGAGAAGCGCCACCCGTAATGATGAGGCCACCGATGAGTTGCGACTTGTCGAGTTTTGAACATTTGATTTGCTCGTTGACGTTTTCAATAATTTCCTCCAAGCGAGCTTGCACGAGTCCGCTAAAGTCGTCGTATTTAACGCTACGGCCATCTTCCAAACTAATCGGTGCGTGGTTCTCATCGTCAGCTTCGTAGAAAGCTTTGCCATATTCGCGTTTTAACTGCTCTGCTTCGCGGTGCTCAATTTGGAGAGAGGCAATGTCGCGCGTGATGTTGTCGCCACCAAGCGGAATAACGGCGAGATGACGCAATAGATTATTCTTAAATACAGCCACAGAAGTCGTTTCAGCACCCATATCGACAAATACGCAACCTGAGCGTTTTTCCGGGCCTGTCAGCATCTGATCTGCCAATGCCAAGAAGGTGATTGGGAGGTCAATAACCTGCAGACCGGCTTCTCTAAAGCAGGTGTAGATATCTTCGCGTACGCGGCGATTGGTCACGATGTTGAGGAAATGTCCCTCTATCCCTTCAGCCTGAATGCCTACCGGATCGAGTTGCGTTTGTGCGCCGAGTTTGTACTCTTGCTGTACGGCCTCGAGGATTTCGCGTTCGCCGGGTTGCGACTGCAGGTTGTTGTCGCGAATCCCATCTACGACCTCATTGGTGATTAGCATTTTGTCAGGGAAATGGCGTACAACGGTGTTTTCTACCGTATGCATTCCCATACCGCCAACCCCAACGTAGCAGCCGCTGATGGTTTTCTTCAGCGTCTTCTCTAACTTATCTTTGATGAGCGTTGCGCAGGAGGTCATCTTATTCAAGTTGTTGATGCGTCCTTTGCGGATAAAGCTGGCTGAAGGCTCTTGTATGCTGGCTAAAATCTGAATAGCGCCGTCGGGTTGCTTGCGACCGACGAGTCCGGTCACTTTGGAAGAGCCCAACTCTATCGCTACGATGAAATTGTCTTCTGTTGCCATATCGTTATATCTTATATTGTGCGTATGAATGTTGCTTATTTCTTCGCGTCGTACTGTGCCATGTGCCTAACGACGGTGCGCGAAGTGGCTTATTTCTTATTGCCTGTTCGCTTTGTGCAGACGATCTGATTTGTATTCTCAAGACTGATTCTGCTATATTTATTCCAGCCTACCTTAGGCATCACCTTTTCGTAGAAAGCCCGCAGGTTATTGAATTTTTGCGGAATGCTATCGGCGGCTCCAAAGCGTATCACTTGGTCGCCAACGCGCGGTATGAGCGTCAGTCTATGATCCTCGCTCACATTAATTTGTACGATTTGTTTATCCCAAATTTCGTTATCTCGCAAGAATATGCCGAGCGGAATCAAACTCTTCTTAATGAAGGGCGGATCTACTGCGCCCGTGACAACGACCAAGTCGGCCGCATAACCCATCGGCTTCATCATAAAGCCGTGCTCATCGACAAAGCAATTCAGCCCATTGTTAGCGATCACCCGCATCAAGGGCAGGCGCTGTGCAATGATGATATTGATGCGTCCGTCGGGCGTTTTATAGCAGGTTGCCTCTTTGATGAAAGGATTCTTCATTAAGAGTATTTCTATCTTCCTACTATTAATGGCGTCCATCTTCTGTCCAATAGGATAATATCGCGCTTTGCGCAAGATATGCTCTACGTCGGCAGAGGTCATAAAAGCTGCCCGTGCACTGTCTGTGACGGCGATGTTTATCCCCGCACACTTCGTGCTGTAGCTCTCACCTGTGAAGTGGGTGAAAGCAAAGACAAGGTAAACGATCAGCCCCATTAGAAGGAGCAACTTAAACAGCGTTTTCACCAGAGCAGTGATTTTGTTCTCCTTTGCGCGGTGCACCGCACAGTGGATTGTGTCAGTCTTCTTATATAATATTGTATTTCTCTTTCAGCATTTGTGCTATCTGAGGCACCATTGCATCCACATCGCCTGCACCTAAGACCATTACGACGTCTGTTTCCTCCTGCTTGAGCAAAGGTAGAAGCGCCGACTTATCACATAAGTGCTTCTTCATATCCGCCCGGAGATGATCATAGATGAGTTTCGAACTGACGCCTTCGATAGGGAGTTCGCGAGCCGGGTAGATGTCGAGCAAGATTACTTCGTCCAGCAACGACAGACTTTCGGCAAACTCACGATAGAAGTCGCGCGTTCGCGTATATAAGTGAGGTTGGAATATGCCTGTGATGCGGCGGCCGTCAAAGACTTCGCGCACAGAGAGGATGCTTTGGCGCACCTCTGTGGGGTGGTGTGCATAATCGCTGAGTAGTACGACTTTGTCCGATTTCATCTTAAAGTCGAAGCGTCGATCTACGCCTTGAAAAGTCTTCATCCCTTCGCGTATCTCGTCAGGCGTGGCGCCGACAATTTGCGCCAAGGCAATGGCGGCAATGCCATTTTCTATATTGATGCTGACAGGCACACCAAGCTCTATCTCACTGATGTTGCCAAGCGGTGAGATCAAATCGAAGCAAACCCTGCCTCCGCCGATGCGAATATTTTCAGCGTGGAAGTTGCCCGCGTCTCTACCATAATCGAAGCGGCGTGTGCCGACCGGAAGAGCCTCTTTAAACTTCAAATCTTTGTGCACGATCAATGCGCCATCCGGACGGATAAGGCTTGTGTAGTGCGTGAAACTTTCAAGATAAGCCTCTTCCGTGCCGTAGATGTCCAAATGGTCGGGATCTGTAGCCGTAATGACCGAAGCATAGGGCTGCAAATGGTGGAAAGAACGATCAAACTCGTCTGCCTCTATGACGACGAAGTCGCTATCATTGTCGAGCAAGTAATTTGTCGCATAATTTTTTGCGATACCTCCCAAAAAAGCGTTGCAGCCTACGTGGCTTTCGTGAAGCAGATGCGCCGCCATGGCCGTTGTTGTCGTTTTACCGTGCGTACCGGCTACGCAGAGGCCTTTCATTTGGCGCGTTAAATAACCCAAGACTTCCGCACGCTTCTTTACTTCAAAGCCCGCTTGACGGAACCAAGTCAGTTCGTGGTGATCTTTCGGGACAGCCGGCGTATAGACCACAAGCGTCGTCTGCGGATCGCGGCACGCTTGCGGAATAGCGTCTACGTCGTCGGTATAATGAATGTCAGCACCTTCGCGTATAAGTTCTTTTGTCAGGGGCGTTTCCGTGCGGTCGTAGCCGCCGACAAAGAGCGATTGCGAGAGGAAATAGCGCTCCAAGGCGCTCATTCCTATGCCGCCTGCACCTATGAAATAGACTGATTTAATCGTCTGCATCTTAATGTCCTATATCGGTCCTGTACGGCCTGCCTGCGTGAGGCCGGCACGTATGCATTATTGTCGTGTGTGTTGTTCTGCTAAGCGTATAACCTCATCGGCAATGTCTGACGCCGCATTGGGGCGTGCCAGTTGGCGGATGTTGTCGCTGAGTTGCGCTAAGCGTTGCCTTTCTTTGACCGTATTGATGGCCAGCGGCAGGAGCGTTCGGCTCACTTCTTCGTCTTTAACGTAGAGTGCAGCATCTTTCTGCACGAGAGCCAAGGCGTTTTTCGTTTGATGATCTTCGGCCACATTGGGCGAGGGCACGAGGATAACCGGCTTGCCCAGCAGGCAAAATTCGGAGATACTGCCGGCACCGGCGCGCGAGATGATCAGATCGGCGGCCGCATAAGCGTGGGCCATATCCGAGATAAAGTCCGTTACCTTCAGGTTGTCGGGACATTTACGGCGCGAAAGTTCGGCTTGGATGGCCGCACTATAATAATTGCCCGTCTGCCAGATGAATTGCACCTCTTGCTGTTGGCGGATGAGCGGCAGGTTGCCCAGAATCGTATCGTTCAAACTGCGTGCGCCGAGCGAACCGCCTACAATCAGCACCGTTCGCTTTCCGGGAGCCAAACCAAACTGCTTGATGGCTTCCTCTTTCGTGCAATCAACGTAGAGCAATTGTTTGCGCACAGGATTGCCGGTGAAGATGATTTTGTCAGCCGGAAAGAAGCGTTCCATACCGTCGTAGGCTACGCAGATGCTTGAGGCCTTTTTGGCCAGCAACTTATTCGTAACCCCGGCGTAAGAGTTCTGCTCTTGCAGCAAGGTAGGTATGTGCATTTTCTCGCATTCGCGGAGCGTAGGCCCACTGGCATAACCTCCGACGCCGACACCTACCATCGGGCGAAACTCGCGGATGATTTGCTTGGCCAGTTTGCTGCTTTTCCAAATCTTTAGCAGTACGCCGGCGTTTCGCCAAAGGCGTTTACGGTCAAACCCTGCAATAGGCAGGCCCTTAATCTCATAGCCTGCAGCCGGGACGCGTTGCATTTCCATACGCCCCTCTGCTCCTACGAAGAGAATCTCGGCATCGGGCCGCTTCTCGCGCAGAGCATTGGCAATCGATATAGCCGGGAAAATATGTCCACCCGTACCGCCGCCACTGATAATCACCCTAAGTCTTTCGCTCATCTTTTTATATGTGCATACAATCAAGGCAAAAGTAATAAATAATTTTCTTAGAGACTAACAATAGGTTGTAAAATGTAAAAAGAGACATTTAGCTTTTGCTTTTGTTGTCAAAGTAGAGTGGCCTTTCCAAGAGTGTTCGCCAATACCCTTATATGGGTGTTCGTCAATACCCTTGTATGGGTGTTCACTGATACCCTTATATGACTAATATCACGAGGCTTTATATTACCTTTTAATTGGGGTGGTATAAAGGTCTTCATCTATTTTTCTTCCCCTCTCATCAAACAGTGAGTATATCCTCTTTAACTCTGATATAAGCATTTGCTCGAACGTTTCCCATTGGAATAGGGAGGTTGCATCGTCTCTATCACAATAGTGTACGGTGCTTGTTCTTTTATCTATATAAAGATAAGAACCGTCCCAGTCATAACCGCCTATAAAGAAATGGTCGTCTGCGGCATTTCGAGGTCTTTCCCGAATGTTTGCCGTAATAATCGAAAACGGTTGACGGCTTTCATCAGTGCTTCTTTTATAGTTTCTTCTTAACCCGTCTAAACAAAAGGTTCCAACCAATATGTCTAACCCATTGCTTACATCTAACAAGAATTTTTTATAATCGATGGGAATTTCCATGCCCAATTCTTTCTCCAATGCTTGGACATCGTTCTTACTTAGCGGAGGATACAGGGTGTTTAGCCAAGCCTCGGGGGCTATATGGGGCGCTTTTCCTATAAGGATTGCACCGGTGGATTGGGATTTTTCAATACCCTGGTTCTGAAATCTATAAATTAAATCCCTATATGTTTTATTCATATTCTATTTTTCTATATACGCTATACTATTTATGGTAAAGGCTCATCATTAAAAATGAAGAATTTGACAATAGTTGATTTAATCTCTATTGATTTTCTTCCCACTTGATGGATTCCTGTAATTACCATTATGCCTACTAAGATGTTCTCCACCTTTCTTCACAAATTCAATATTTGACGGATCACCAGCATCTTCTGGATGTCCTTTTACACTATTAATGTGATGTCCTTCGTAACCCTTTGCTTTTCCTGTTTCTTTTAATTCCTTTAATTCTTTCTTTGTCTATCTTCTGGAACCGCGCCCTGTCCTTTCCACCAATCTTTTCTCTGCTTTCCATGCATCTTTAACAGCTTTTTGTCTTAAATATTTAAGATTCTTAGCTCTTTTCTTGGAATAATCCTTCGAGGAATAATCCTTCGAGGAATAATCCTTCGAGGAATAATATTGCCCGAATATACAGACTATAATATGTACAAGCAAGTGTTTTTGAATTTTTCTTTCATTATCACTCAAGAATCAGGCTCGAATATTTTAGAAGATCTGTTTTGTTTGCAATTTTCAATAGCCTTAGTATAATTCCAAGCTTGCGGACAAAAATTCCTAGCCTTGGAACAAAAGTCCGCTGCGCTTGGGAAAAAAGTCCCAAGCCTTGGGAGCAAATTGGGACAGGTATGGATGAAAAAAGAAAGCATCTTTTGCCCGCTTTGTTTACTGCTCATGCAGACTTAGATGCTTTTTCTTTTATTTCTGCCTTCGTTAAGGATGACGATATAAGTGTTTGGGAATGAGCTTTCGTAGCAAAATAACCCGACAAAGGAGGATCATAATATGCGATTCGTGGCGGGATAAGTGGGCTACAAGTCGGCTATGACGGCTTCTAACTCTTCGATCGAACTGACTACTTTTAAGTAGGCTTCCGGCCGTTTATCGATCAGTTTGCGGCGGTGCAGATCTTCCAAGAGTGCGAGCAGTAGATCCCAACAGCCCTCTACGTTGTAGAGAATGACGGGGCGATGCTCAAACTGCAAGGTTGCGGCCGCCAGTACGGTGAAGACTTCGTCGAGCGTACCAAGTCCGCCGGGCAGCGCGATGAAGACGTCGCTCTCTTGAATCATCGTGGCCTTGCGGTCGGCAAGGTCGGCTGTGGGAAAGGTGACGTGCAATAAAGGACTGACGCAGCCCATATCAAACAAACGCTGCGGCACTACGCCAAAAATGCGACCGCCGGAGCGGTTTACGGCTTCGGCCAAATGCCCCATCAAACCTGACGTGTTGCCGCCATAGACGAGGGTGCGACCCGTCGATCCAATCCAAGTGCCTAAAGCATCGGCAGCCTTTAAGCAGGCTGCCGACAGATGAGGTTTGGAGGAAAGAAATACGCCGATTTTTTCCAACATAGTTTGACGAATCTTAGCGAGCGGCGATGCACTCAATTTCTACCAAAGCGTTCTTAGGCAGGGTCTTAACGGCATAAGCGCAGCGAGCGGGGTAGGGAGCTTCAAAGAACGTGGAATACACTTCGTTCATCGCGCCAAAGTCGCCCATATCTGCCAAAAAGACCGTAGTCTTTACGACGTCGTTCATCGTGAGTCCGGCCTCGGCTAAGATGGCTTTCATATTCTCTAACGACTGACGCGTTTGTGCTTGTACGCCGCCTTCGGCAAATTCGCCTTTTTCGGGGACGATAGGAAGTTGTCCGGACACAAAAATAAGTCCGTTGGCCTCAATAGCCTGACTGTAAGGACCGATAGCTGCGGGTGCAGCTGCTGTTGCAATAGCTTTCTTCATAGTGATATGATTTTATGGGTGCACGGCTTGGGTGAAAATGCGTGGCGCCCGGAGTTTGTGATCGATGATACCTTATATAATGAGTGGCGAACAAGGGCGCGTCTTCGCTTGCCCATTGTTCGCCATTCACTCGTTATTTCAGATAATCTTCAAAGTAGCGCGTGATGCGTTCGTGCAGGTGTACCATATCTTTCCCCATCATATTGTGGCCTTGGCCCGGATAGGTAAAGAAGTCGGGCTGCGTACCGGCGTCTTCGCAAGCGCGTAAGAAAGCCAAACTGTGCTGCGGCACGCAGACGGGATCGTTATAGCCAATGATGATTTGTAGACGTCCTTTCAGGTCTTTAGCCTTATTGAGCAGTGAACTTTGCGCGTAACCCTCAGGGTTTTCCTGCGGTGTGCCCATATAGCGCTCGCCATACATTACCTCGTAATACTTCCAGTCGATAACCGGACCGCCGGCTACGCCAACTTTGAAGACATCGGGATAATTGGTGATCAGACTCGTCGTCATAAATCCGCCAAAGCTCCAGCCGTGGACGCCGATGCGGTTAGCATCTACATAGGGGAGCGATTTGAGATAATCGACACCGCGCATCTGATCTTTCATTTCCTCTTGTCCGAGTCGATGATAAGTGGCCGTCTCGAAGGCAAATCCACGCTCGCTTGAGCCGCGGTTGTCGAGCACGAAGATGACATAACCTTTCTGTGCCATATAAATCTCCCACGAACGTGCAGCATAATTCCAAGAAGCGTCGACATTGCGCACGCCCGGCCCGCCATAGACGTAAACGACCGTAGGATATTTTTTGTTAGGATCGAAGTTGACCGGCTTAACCAAGCGATAGAACAATTTTGTATGCCCATCAGCAGCCGTGAGAGAACCGGAAGAGATTTCCGGCACATTGTAAGCCTGCCAAGGTGAAGCGTCGGTTTGCAGCAACGTAGCGTTTGCCGTCGCCGTGTTGCTCACAGCTATTTTGCGGAATACGTCGGGCTCGCTCCAGCGATCAAAGAGCATCGTGCCGTCAGGCGACAGCGTTGCGCGGTGTGTGCCTTTACCGTTGTCGAGCAATGTGCGCTTGCCGTTGTCGATATTTACGGCATAGTAATTATGGTGTAGCGGGTGCGCTTCGTTAGATTGAATGATGACGCTCTTTGTCTTTGTGTTGAATCCTACTAAATCGAGTACGACAAACTCGCCCTTCGTGATTTGCTTGAGTTGGTTGCCCTTTGTGTCGAAGAGGTAAAGGTGATTGTAGCCGTCCTTTTCGCTTTGGTAAATAAACTTGCTGCTGTCCCAAGGCAAGAAAGTCAGCGGATGCATAGGATGCACATACTTTTCGTGCGTCTCCGTGTAGAGTACGCCTTTGCGTTGGCCCGTTGCTACGTCGTAAGCTACGAGTTCTGTTTTCTTCTGCGAGCGGGGCATCTCAATCATATAGATGGTCTTCTCATCGGGCGCCCAAGATATGTTTGTGAAGTAACGGTCAGTCGGGTCGCCGGCTTGCAGCCAAACCGTCTGCTCCGTTTTGGGATTGTAAATACCCACGGTCACTTTATGACTAGTCATACCGGCCATTGGATACTTGATGGCATCAAGTTTGGCTTCGCGCGTGAAAATATCGACGAGCGGATAGTCTTCGACCATACTTTGATCCATACGATAATAAGCCAGGAGTTGGCCTGACGGACTGAAATAAGCGCCCTTTTTAATGCCAAACTCATCGCGGTGAACGGCTTGCCCGTAGACGATATCTTTTGAACCGTCTGTTGTGATACGATGCGCTTTGCCGTCGGCCGTGCGCAGATACAGATCAGAATTTTTTGCATAAACTTCACTGCGCGAGGGGGTGTTAAACTCTTCGTTCACTCTCACGCTGTCGCGTTCTGCCTGCCAAACGATGGCTTTCTTCTTCCAATCGTAGAGCAGATTGCTTCGGTTGGTGTGGAGCAAAGCTAAAGTCTTGTTCGGATAGGGAAATGAAGCTTGCATCAAGTTGAGGCCGCGGCCCTTTGTCTCGTCTGTAATGAGCGCTTTCACATCAGCCGCCGTGAATAAGGTTTGCGCCTTTACGCGCTTTCCTTTTTCATCTGTACAGGTTTTGACTGCCTCTACTTCTAATTGCATAAGCTTAGAGCCCCAAAACGCAGTGTAGAGATTCTTGGGCTGAAGATTCCAATAATTGGATCCGCCCCACATTAAGTCGTCCAGCGTAAAGCTTTTCTTTGTCTGTCCCATAAGGGTTCCTGTCAAGAGCAGCAGACCTATTAGTAAGGAGCTGCGCAAATTCATCTGTTTCATAAATGTGTTTTTCGTAAAGTTTCGCAGCTCAACCTTTCGGTCGAGCTACGTAGATAAACGTCGTCGTTATGATTTGTTGCTGCGGTGGTTTTCGCGCCGACCGGGCCGATTGTTGTCTGTGCGGCGGGCATTGTTGCGCGGACGATCACTGTCGAAACGCTTGCTGCCTGCCCATTTGTCGCTGCGCCCTGTTTCTCTTCGCGGGCCAAAAGTACGGCGTTCGCCGCCGAAGCCCTCATTGCCTTCTCTTTCTCTGCGTTGGTAAGGGCGTTCCAAGCTTTCCGGTCGTGGGCCAAAGTGGCGTACTTCGCGCGTCTCTCGAGCCTCATCGTCGCCTTTATTGGCAAAATCAAAGTTTGGTTTGTGCGGACGTCGCTCTGGTCGCCGCGTTGTGTGGCGTTCGCCTTTTGCTTCATGCTCTTCGCGCGACTTTCTTTCTCGCTTATTGTAAATCCGGTCAAACTCTCTGTGCTTATTGCGGAGCAAGGCATATTCCGGACTCCAATCCTCATCCTCTTCTTCTGAAATGCGCGCTTTGAAATCCTCGCGATGCTGTTTCGGGCGGCGCTTCTCCGTCATATAGTTGCGCTCCTCTTCTGTCTTTACCTTTCCGCCACCGGCGCGGAAGTCATCAAGGCGCCCTTCAAAGAGTTGATACTTTCTAAATTCGCAATCAATAGGGCCGTTGTTAACCTGTATCTTTACGCTCGGTCGCAGACCGATCGTATCGAAGAGTTCCTCTCTCGAACTAATAATCCAAGCATCTCCTCCGCCAAATTCGTGCTTCAACCGCTCACCGATGGCGCGATATAAGCCCAGCAAGTCGGGTGGTGTGAGTCGTTGACCGTAAGGCGGATTCGTAATGATGATAGCGCGCTCAGCCGGTTTCTCAAATTGGCGGAAGTCCTTTTGCTCAAACGTAATGAGGTCTGCCACGCCGGCTGCTTTTGCATTTTCCAATGCACCGTCGAGCGTAGGGCGGTTGATGTCGTAGCCGTAAAAGCGATGAGCGAACTCACGCTCTTGGCTGTCGTCGTTATAAATCTTATCGAGCAACTCGCGATCAAAGTCTTTCCACTTTTCAAAGCCAAACGATTTGCGAAAAATGCCCGGATAGATATTGCGCGCCATCAATGCGGCTTCAATCAATATTGTGCCTGATCCGCAGAAGGGGTCGATAAAGTCTGTGTCGAAGTTCCATCCTGACAACTTTATCAAGCCTGCTGCCAAAACTTCATTGATCGGCGCCTCACACGATGCTGTGCGATAGCCGCGCAGGTGCAGACTTTCGCCTGAGGCGTCAAGCGATAAGGTGCAATCGTTGTCGGCAATGTGAATATTGAGCTTGAGATCGGGGTTGGCAATGCTGATATTGGGGCGCTTGCCCTCTTTTTCGCGGAAATAGTCGACGATGGCGTCTTTTGTCTTGTAGGCGACAAATTTAGAATGCCTAAACTCTTGCGAATAAACGACAGCATCTACCGCAAAAGTGGTCTGCAAATCAAGATATTCGTCCCAGGCGATGGTCTTCACAGCTTCATAAACCTGATCGGCGTCTTCAGCTTTAAAGTGTTTGAGGGGCTTGAGCACCCTTACGGCCGTGCGTAAGCAAAAATTGGCGCGATAAAGCATTTCTTGATCGCCCGTAAAGGAGACCATACGTCGGCCGGTTTTGATGTTTTTAGCACCTAATTCGGTGATTTCTTGCGCCAATACTTCTTCTAATCCTTGGAAGGTTTTGGCTATGATTTCAAATTCTTGCATTGAGTGTGATAAGGCTTCTATCGCTGTGACTATCTATTTGTCTACGTTTCGCCTATAGGCTGCGTTGCGTTGACATGAGCCGCAAAATTAAAACATATTTCCAAACTATGCTTGCCGTTAACTTGATATTTTCGCCTTGCTACTTGATTTCCGTTACTTTACAGGTGTGGCCGGCAAACTTATGTGTGGTCGTGGTGAGCGAAGGCGTAGCATTGCGCACATAGAAGCTTCGATTGCGTCGTTCGGTAGAACTTGTCTAAATATTTGTAAAGATAACGGCTGTAATTATCCTTATGGCTATTTTTTCTCCCTCAAGTGACTGAAATAAGCTGACAGGCAAATAATAAATGCGAGCTATCTACGTGTAATTGACCTCTTTTGTTTATATTTGCACTTGGTATTATAACTTATAATAAATCCTATTTAAATGGGAAAGACTATTTTAAATGGGAAAGACTATTTTAAATGGGAAAGACTATACTTTTTGGCTTGATGACATTCTGTTCCATCATCACGTCTTTTGCGCAAACGCCAAAAGATGTGTTAATCTTTCGGCTCAAAACGGCTATTGCTTCGTTTTCGGCATCCTCTTTTCTGCCGCCCCTAAGCAGCTACGCACGAAAAGCCTTGTGAAGCTGTGCTGCTCCGTTTCGTTTTAGTTTTTTCTGCACGGTGCTTCCGCTTACAAAGCACGCCGGCGATCTCTTTCCTAGTTGAGGTCGTTGTTCCCCTACTAGGAATTCTTATTTCCCTACTTGTAATAGTTCATCTCCGCCTATTCGTGCGCCGAATGCTAAGCTTCGACTAAGCCTTTCCTGCTCAAAAATGTAAGACAGCGCCTGTATAGGCAATATACATCGGGCGAAAATCATACAAAATAAAATTAGGTTTGCGGTAAGTTTAGTATAGATGTATTCGTTCCATATCATGATGAATAGTAGCTCTATCTTATTTCCGCTCCGCTACCTTTACTAAGGAGTCAATGAGTTGGTAGTATAAAAACCGCAGAAGGGCCCTTGTCGTTTCAAAGAAGATGGCGTATATTTGCAACATCGAGACAAGAGGAGCGTCTGCCTTATCCGTATGCTTTGATAGTAAGAACATTATCAGCCACTGGTTGATAACAGAGATCGCTACAATTCGTGGTTGTTTCATGGCTCATAAGGCCATTTTTATTATCCTTCCGAGCCCATACTTACTAAGAGTTTGATCGCTCCAATGGGGCTAAGGCTGTAAATTAATGCTATTAAAGAGAAAGGCCTTTTTCATCTTGTTTCCCTTGTCTTGATTTTATACAGAAAAGGAGTGAGAAAGTGTATTTACTTTATGATTTATGGAAGAAAAGGATCAAGTGACATCGACGCCTAAAATATCTGTTATAGTTCCTATCTATAACGCAGCGCCTTACGTTGCGAAGTGCATAGAAGGAATATTAAGTCAGACCTATCGAAATATAGAAGTCATCCTAATAGATGATGGTAGCACGGATCGTTCGGCCGAGATTTGTCAGGCATTTGCGCAGAAAGATCTACGCATCAGATTTATTTCTCAAGAGAATCAAGGCGTAAGTGCCACTCGAAACAACGGCATAGCATTAGCCGAGGGAGAGTTTATCGCCTTTATTGATAGTGACGATGAGATCTGCCCCGAGTATCTTTCTTTTTTTTCGCTTGAGAGTGATCTTAGCATCCAGGGATATATCAGCAAAGAGGGCCAAACCGAAAGGGAGATAAGTTTTAAAGAGCGCAGCGTTCAAGGGTCAGTGGCAAAAGTCTTTTGCATAAATTCTTTCAATTCGGCTGTCTGGAGCAAGCTTTTTAGAAAGTCTATCATAAAGGAAAACAACATACAATTTCCTATTAACTTATGTTTTAGTGAAGATACCATTTTCTTGCTCCATTATGTCCGATTTGCCCACACGCTTTTCGTTTCATCGAAGGCGGGCTACTTATATATCAATCGCGAAGCGTCTTTAAGTTCGAAGAAGTATCCTATTGAGAATATGATGGAGAAAGAGAAGCTGATTATGAATCACTATACGCTGCTATTTCCCGACTTAAAATTTCGCAAGCGCTTCTTACGGGAGATTACGCTAAACATCCTTGCCAAATATTATTTCTATTACAATTTCGACTTGCAGCGTTATCGTGAAACCGAATACTTAAAAAGTATGGGCGATGCAAACCTAAATCGTTACGATAAGATGTTGCTTAGTTTTGGCATGCGCTTTTTTGCCAATTACGTCAGGTGGCGTAGAAGATTCAAGATAAGAGTGCTAAAGCCGATCTTAGGGAAGGATGAAGATACCTTGTTAAATGTATAAACGCTTTCTCCATAGGGCCAACTAGCAGCTTGAGTAAGATAACAAAAAAAGAGTTCGGTACTAAACCGAACTCTTTTTTATAATTGTCTGTTGAGGCCATAGTTTGTGAGCCTCAATAGCTCAAGAAGGTGGTCGAGGCTATTCTTCCATTTCCTCTTCTTCCTCCTCTTCGTAATATGTCTCTTTGGCCCGGAAACCTACGAATGGCGGACATTCAGCGTGGTCAGGATCAGAAAGCGTCAGAAGCGCAGGTGTATCGACCTGTATGAGGCTTATAGCCGGTTTGATATATCTTTCCATTTTTTCGTTATTCTACAGTTATCTTTTTCCCGTTAACAATATAGACTCCTGAGGGTACGCTGAATGCACGCGTCTCTCCGGCTTTTACCTGCGACTGACTTATGAGCTGGCCGGCTACGGAGTAGATGGTCAAGCGGGTGTCTTGCGAGGCCGTGGCAATAATGCTTTGGCGCGCAGTAGTGACGGCCAAAGTGGCTTTCTCTTGAACAGGCGTGATGCCCGTTGTCTCTCCGGCGTTGTCGTCTAAAGCAATGTTAAACATCGCCAAGTATCTTGACAGAAGTTGAGAGGTTGAGCCAAACTCATATACCGATCTGAAAGGATAGATATAGATAATGGGATTCTTCGAGTTCTTAACGGCCAAGAATCTGTTGATAGAGAAGTAGAAGATCTTATCGCCGCTGCCATCATTCGCCACTTGGCTACCACTATATGTGTAGTAGTTGGTAAACTGCGATGCTGTGCCGTTATATTGGCTGGCAACCATTGTTCCTTTCACAAATCCGTGTCCGCTGTGGGTTGGAGTAGCTTTGATGAGCGCTGCATCTTGACGTGCTTCAAAGACGGTTGCGTTTGATGGATCGTAGGGGAGCGAAACCAGATAAGGCGTGTTTGCTTCCGTATCGCTCGTCAAGTTGCTAAACATTGCCGTCGGACTATTATAGTCGAAGCCGGCGCGTTCAGGGTTACCATTGTATGAGAATCCATTAGGCTTCATCGTGTATACCTTAAACTTAGAGAGTTCGCCGTTGTTGCCATCGTGGAGGCCGTCAGCTGCTACAGAGAGGCTGTAAGGCAATACGATGGTTGAATAAGCCGTAGCGCCAAAACCGGCTTGCGTATACTTGCGTTGGTAAGTAGCATAGTTGCCTGCTGCCAACTGTATATCGTAAGGAGCAAAGAAGGGGTTGCGATCTTCGAGTAGGAAGTTTTGCGTAGCTGTAAAGCTTGTGCTCCCGTGGCTATCGTTAATACCCATATTGTTTGTCGTCATCTGCGCCGTTGCGCGGAAGGGCAGATAGACAATAGCGTTCTTCGCCAAATCTTGTCTAAAGTCGGCTGATGAGAGTGGTGAGGTCTCCGTGTCAGATTGCGCCACAATCGTATACAATTGAGAGTTGTCTACATAAAGTACCTGCGACAAACTGCTCGGTGCTTCCGGATCTGTAGATGAGAGCGCATTGGTCATCGCGTTCTTGATCTGGTTTAATGTGAGGTAGCCAAAGGTCTCGGCCGACGCTGTACCCGTTGTCGTGGTTGCGTTCTGCGAGGTATTGTCATAACCTGCGTTCTCAGACGTCGTAATGACTGCGCCGTACATTGCCTCAGTATTGTCCTTGTCGGCGCTGCTCTTGTAGTAATCCGTCTTATCGTAAATCTTCTTCCAAGTTACTTTCGGCGTGTAGTCTGCCAGTTGCAACTCGATGGTCGTCTTATAGTAAGCAAAGGCGCGGTGCATCTCCTTCGTAGTCGGCGCAATGTTGTAGCGCGTCTCGTCTGTCGTAAAGAGATACATATTCTTGCGTTGCAAGTCTTTGAGCTTAGCTTGATCGGCGCTGAACGTTGCCGGCACATTGCTGCTCGTCGTCGGCGTTCCGTTGTTGTAGATGGTCACATCTCCCGTCATACTTGCATAAGCAGCTGCTGTAAATAGTTGCTCCGTAAGGTATCGTTTGACGGTACTCGTGCTGGTATTGCTCAGTTCATCCATATTGTTGAACTTGAACGGAATGTTTCCGACTACTTCTACGTCAATCTTATCGGCGTAAGTGTGGTCGGCAACAACGTCTTTATTGGCATACAAGTCGTCATTCACTAAGTTGTAATAAGTAGATGCTGCGAAGTTGTAGCGAGAGTTGCCTTTTGGCATATTCGTACAATTAGCATACGTATCATCGGCATACTTAGATTGCAGATTGCGGAAGGAGAATTGAACCGACTCCGGATGGGCGAAGCCTTTAGGCACTTTATAGACAAACTTCTCACCACCGAGTTGGAAGTCGGTAGAAGTAAATGTACGTGTGATCTCTTCGCTATTCTTGCCTTTGCAGACTACGTTTACATTGCTGATGAAGGGGTTGAGCGGCTCTAAGATTACTTCTACATTCATCAGTGCCGGGTTGTCCGCTTCCGTTGCTGCGGGCAAGCCGGAGATGCTAAACTTTACGGCGTCGTTGTTCAAACCCGTCAATTCATACGTCTGTTGGCCAAGGCTCGGCGCAATGTTCAGCGTTTGTGCCACGTCGGTACCATTCTTGCCATAAATCGTTACCGTGTAGCTTTGCGGCGTGTAGCCTGCTTGCGTTGCTTGGCTCTTAACGGGGGTTGATCCTTGTGCCGTCCAATAGCTTACCTGCGTAGCATATCCTGATTTGCGAACCGGATAATACGTGCGAGCTTCTACGAGATCTCCATCGCTGAGGAATTTCCAATAGCTATAATAGTTTGTATAAACATATACGGTGCCATTATAGTTATAAAGATAGTAATTGTAGCCGCCAACCGTCGTATAGATTCTGCCATAGCCGTCTTGTTTCCATACAGAAGAGGCCGTAGTAGACCAAACTACGTTTGGGGCATAGCTATTAAGATAGTACGTAGTACTTCCTTCGGTTGAGGTTATATAAAAACCATTTGAGGTGCTGCCCGATTGTGCTTTACCCGGAGAAGCCGTGAACTTGGCGCCTACGATGCGATAACCGGCAGGTACGGTGTATGAAGAGTTTTCTTCTGTCTTCTTCATGTTTATCGTTGTCGGAGCTTCCGCATAATACGTGCCATTCATAAACGATGTCCACGTGGTGTTATCAACGCGCATGGATGCTATCGTCTTTTCCCCCTTTGCTTTATCCCAAGTGCCATTGTTCACGGCGCCTTCTTGATAAAGCTTCACCGAAGCCAATGCGTCTGAAAGATTCTCCTGATCGTATGCATAGAATTTCTTTGTGCCTTTCGTTCTTTGTTTGATAGCATCAATGTCCAATCGGCCAATGGTAAACTCATTCTCCGTAAGCGATACTTTCTCGTCAATACTATTTGTTGCGGATAAAGGTACGGAGAACTTAATGTCTGGCGCAAACCAAATCTTGATAGATTCGATAGTGATAGCGGCTAATTTGCTAACCCCATTTCCATGAAAGCAAAAGTAGAGGTCGCTGCCCAAATCGTCAGTTGTTCCGTTTCCGCGAGTTATGGTGTAGGGAATTTCATTGACGGGGGTATATGGGGTGATAGAAATAGGCGTAAGTCCAGGAAGCCAAGTGGGCTCAGTGCTTGTTGGGGAGTCATCTGGAACCTTGTCTTTAGCGACTTCGCCAAACTTCCAAGTCCTAGAATGCGTTAAAGTAAGTGGCGTTGAAGCCCAAGCCTGTCCAGACTTGTTGCCAACCACAGCACCATCTTGGGCAAGCGTTAAGTTGTTCTTTATCGTAATCTCGTATTTGGTGATTCGATAGCCTTTGGGAAGTGAAATGTTGCTATAGACATTATAGAGACCAGCGATTAGAATAATACGCTCGTCCGCGGCATTTCCTGAACGGCTGTAAGCATAGATGTCGCAAGTGTGATTGCTAAATACACCGGCCGAAGAAAACTTTGGATTGTCGGATGTAGTGTAGGTCAGCTGAAGCTGGTTGTGCTTCCACATTGCGCCAAAACCCGCGCCAAAACCTCCTTCTGTGGCATGAGTATTCTTCGTCTTTGCCGAAATGATTTTTCCGCTCTGCGGACTAATGGTTACCATTTGCGCCCACGCTGTGAGGCTGCTAACAAAGAGGAGTAGGAGTGCTACTATTCCTTTGTGCGCGGTCTGTCGAAAATGAATTGATCTCATTCCTCTAATTAAGTTTTGTTTTTATCTAAATATTAATAGCCTGTAAAACGACTGCGGCCCGAAACAGGGCTTGTACATGCCTTGTTGGTATACTTTGGGTGCATATAGTTCTCTGTAGTGTGAAAGCCGGTTCTTGGCGTTGGCGTTTACATCGAAATACTTATGCAGTCTGCTTTGTGGGCTTACTATCTCTGCTCAAAAAAAGCGGTGCAAAGATAAGGATGATGAACATAGCAAACAAATATAAAAAGTTAAAAATGAATATGTTTACTTGTTTGCGGTGCAGGCGTCGGACTTTATATCTGTGTTCTTTTTGTAAGGTCGGGTGGTACTCAATACGGGCGCTATTTTGTCTACATTTGCCGCGTTTGCAGGGCTCCCGGCGTTTTGGTCGGACTCGTTTGTCGGGATTTTTTTGCGCAAAATCGGGTCATAATAAACTTCGATGAGGCACTTGCGCTTGGAGGTTATAATTAAAAAAATATTGCTTTTAAGTGGGAAGAAATATTGTTTGAATCTCACGCGCCGCGGCCTGTTTTTAGCCGCCTTTGTCTTAAAGTGCGCTCGATTCCTTCGTCATTATTTGGTTTCTCCTCGTGTGCGTACGACTTTCCTCTCGTGATGATACGATCTTCTTCTCGTGATGGTACGCTTTTTTTCTCGTGATAAAAAAGATCGCGTTCGTCTTTTCGTGTTCGAAAGCCTAAGTTCTGTTGGCGCAATCGGGCAGATCGTTGCGAAAGTGGCCAAGCGATCGATTTTTTATTCTTGCTTTCCTACTCTTTTTGACGTTTTTCGGACAGCAATATAAGTTTTTACTCCGTTTAGATTTTAAAGGTGTCAACTTATTCGGTACACTACAATATTTCACAATCTAAAAAAACGGAGACAACACAAAGTGCTGCCTCCATCCTACTATTATATACTATATGTAAACATCATTCGCCGGCTTCCGCCTTGGCGTTCTTAATCATTTCTTTACTCGGCATTACGTAAACTTCAACACGACGGTTTTGTTCGCGTCCCGCGCTCGAATCGTTAGAGGCTACGGGGTTACTCTCGCCGAAGCCTTTGACCTCCTTCATTTGTGCAGATGAGATACCATTGGAGCGCAGGTAACTGCTTACGCTATTGGCACGTTGCTCCGAAAGCACTTGATTCTTGTTCATACTCTCTGAAGCTGAAGCGCCACGCCATCCTTGGTTGTCAGTATACCCATAAACATAGAGATCCATATCAGAAGTAAGATTCTTAGCAAATGTAGCTAAGTCGTTGCGAGCTGAAGTGCTTAAAACGTCTTGCCCCGTTTGGAATAGAAGTCCAGAGGGGAAAGTAACCTTAACGTAAGTGAGTCCGGTCTTTTCGTCCTTGATCACTTCGGCTTCCGCGTTGGCTTTGCGAGCAGCCTCGCGGGCCTTATCCATTTTGTTGCCGATCAAAACACCGGCCCCTGCACCTACTGCAGCACCGATAGCGCCACCAATAGCCGCACCTTTACCTTTACCGGCAATACCGCCGATGATTGCACCAAGCGCTGCTCCGCCGCCGCCGCCGATAAGCCCGCCCTTGGCCTTGTTTGACATATCACAGCCGCTAAATAGGAGCGCTGCACATAAACAGAAAACTGAAACCTTCATCTTCATTTCCATATCTTTTTCTATTAAACAGGCAGCAAAGATAGGACAAAGGAGAGTTAGAAGCAAATTTGACAAACAAATAATCAAGTCTCTTTATTTTTTATAGCCTTTCAGAACACTTTTACAGCGGTTTTTCTGCAGAATAAGGCTTAAGGACGCCTTATATGAATTGAAATTGCTAACTTCGCGGTCAAAATAAATTAGGAAAAATCAATGGCGAAAGAACTCAAAGATCTGACGAAGAGAAGTGTGGATTACTCCCGCTGGTATAACGAATTGGTTGTAAAGGCCGAATTGGCCGAGCAATCGGACGTACGCGGTTGTATGGTAATTAAACCTTACGGCTATGCAATTTGGGAACGCATTCAACAGAGTATGGACGCGCGCTTTAAGGAAGTGGGGGTGCAGAATGTATACTTCCCATTATTGATTCCGAAATCTTTCCTCTCAAAAGAGGCCGAACACGTTGAGGGCTTCGCCAAGGAGTGTGCCGTCGTGACGCACTATCGCTTGAAGACGAACGCTGAGAAGACGGGCGTCGTGGTAGATCCCGAGGCTAAACTCGACGAAGAGTTGATCATACGCCCCACATCTGAGACGATGTTTTGGAACACGTACCGCAAATGGATTCATTCATGGCGAGATCTGCCCGTCATTTGCAACCAGTGGTGTAACGTTATGCGTTGGGAGATGCGCACACGCTTGTTCTTGCGCACATCAGAGTTTCTTTGGCAAGAAGGGCATACCGCCCACGCTACGTGCGAAGAGGCAGATCAACGCGCACGACAAATGCTTGACGTCTATGCTGACTGTGTAGAAAATGTCATGGCTGTCCCCGTAGTACGCGGAATGAAGAGCGCCACTGAACGCTTTGCGGGCGCCGTGCAGACGTACACAATTGAGGCGATGATGCAAGATGGCAAGGCCCTGCAAAACGGCACGAGTCACTTCTTAGGGCAAAACTTTGCGAAGGCTTTTGGCGTACAATATGTCGATAAAGACAATCAGTTGCAATACCCGTGGGCTACAAGTTTCGGCGTATCAACTCGTATGATGGGTGCTTTGATTATGACGCACTCTGACGACAATGGACTCGTGCTTCCACCTCACCTTGCTCCGATTCAAGTGGTCATCGTACCGATATATAAGAATAACGAGGAACTACAAAAGCTCAACGAGCGCTTGGAGGCGATCGCTTCAACGCTTCGCGGCAAAGGCATCCGTGTAAAATATGACAACGCCGACAACAAACGCCCGGGCTTTAAGTTTGCCGATTACGAATTAAAGGGCGTACCAGTGCGCTTGGTTATGGGTGGGCGCGACCTGCAAAACGGCACCATCGAACTGATGCGCCGCGATACGCTCGAAAAAGAGACCTTGCAGGTTGAAGGTATCGAAGAATATGTAGAGAAACTCTTGGAAGAGATTCAGCAGCATATGTTTCATAAGGCTTCGAAATTCCGCGATGAGCGCATCTTCCCCTGCGACAACTACGACGACTTTAAGAAGCGTGTAAAAGATGGCGGTTTCTTCCTTTGTCCTTGGGACGGCACAGAAGAAACTGAGGCGAAAATTAAAGAAGAAACGCAGGCCACAATCCGCTGTATTCCTTTCAATGTAGACCAAACAAATCCGGGCATTGATATGGTCTCCGGCAAACCTGCTAAACACAAAGTAATCATCGCCAGAGCTTACTAATCGTTTTGATAGCTGTAGATCAACTGGCAGTAATGTTCGGTGCAACTCCGCTATTCACCAACGTCTGCTTTAATATAAACAAGAAAGATCGTATCGCGCTGGTCGGAAAGAACGGGGCGGGCAAGTCTACGCTGCTAAAGATTCTATCCGGCAGCCAAAAAGCATCGAGCGGCAGCGTTGCTATTGAAAAAGAAGCAACGATAGGCTACTTGCCGCAAGTGATGGTGCTCAGCGATGACCACACCGTCATTGAGGAGACCGAGAAAGCCTTTGCCGATATTAGCAACCTACAACAGCGAATAGAGCGAGAAAATCAAGAACTCGCAGAGCGTGATGATTACGAGAGTCAGGATTACTTGGAACTCGTAGAACGCTTTGCCCACGATAACGATCGCTTTCAGTTGATGGGCGGAATGAATTATCGTGCCCAAATGGAGCGCACGCTTTTAGGCTTGGGCTTCGTGCACGAAGACTTCGACCGACCCACAAAAGAGTTTAGCGGCGGCTGGCGTATGCGCATAGAGTTGGCGAAAATTTTGCTTCGCAGTCCGGACATCTTATTATTAGATGAGCCGACCAACCACTTGGACATCGAAAGCATTCGCTGGCTGGAGCAATTCCTGCAACACAGTGCGAGTGCCGTAGTCTTGGTAAGTCACGACCGCGCTTTCTTGAATAATGTCACGAACCGCACGATCGAAATCTCTTGCGGACGCATCGCTGACTACAAGGCAAAATATGACGACTTTGTCCGGCTGCGCGAAGAGCGCCGCGAGCAGCAGTTGCGAGCGTATGAAAACCAGCAAAAGGAAATCGCTGACATCAGAGATTTCATCGAACGCTTCCGCTATAAACCCACGAAAGCCGTACAAGTGCAAAGTCGCATCAAACAGCTGGAAAAGATTGTGCCGATCGTCGTTGATGAAGTAGATCGCTCAAGCTTACATTTAAAGTTTCCGCCTTGCAGCCGCACCGGCGACTACCCGTTAATCTGCGAAGATCTGCGAAAAGATTATGGTTCCCATTGCGTTTTCCACGATGTCAACCTAACGCTGAAGCGCGGAGAGAAAGTCGCATTCGTAGGAAAGAACGGTGCGGGCAAATCAACCTTGGTAAAATGTATCATGGGAGAGATACCTTATACAGGACATCTCAAACTCGGTCACAATGTGGCCATTGGTTATTATGCACAAAACCAAGCGCAACTTTTAGATGAGAACCTGACGGTTTTTGATACGATCGACAGCGTAGCCAAAGGGGATATTCGCTTAAAGATTCGCGATATTCTCGGCGCCTTTATGTTTGGCGGCGAAGCTTCAGATAAGAAGGTAAAAGTGCTATCGGGCGGTGAGCGCAGCAGGTTAGCCATGATACGCCTCTTGCTTGAGCCGGTAAATTTCTTAATCTTAGATGAGCCGACCAACCACTTGGATATGCGCACCAAAGACGTATTGAAAGAAGCCATACAAGCATTTGATGGCACGGTAATCTTGGTGAGCCACGACCGCGACTTCCTGGATGGTCTCGTCACGAAAGTTTATGAATTTGGCGACGGTCTTGTACGCGAACACTTAGGCGGCATTTACGACTTCTTGCAAAAGAAGGAACTGCAAGACTTGAAGAGTTTGGAAGCTGCACCGACGCAAAGCGCCGCAAACGCCGATGCGCCCCGACAAGCACAAGGCAAACTCTCCTACGAAGAGCAAAAAGAGCAAGCGCGTCAGTTGCGAAAAGTAGAAAAAGAGGTAAAAGAGAAAGAAGAGGCCATCTCACGAATCGAAGCAACTTTGCAAGATTTAGAGCTGCAGATGTCCACTCCGGAAGGAGCGACCGACGCGGCACTAATTTCACAATATGCCTCACAGCAAAAAGAGTTGGAGCAGACGATGGCCGATTGGGAGGCCGCCGCCTCTCGTTTAGAAGAAATACAATCAAAATAACATTTAATAGATATATGATTATGAGAATTAAGACAATGCTACCGATGTTCTCATTTATGGCTGTTTCAGCTTTCGGGCAACAGACCATTTCAGGCATCAGCAAGCAAAACATGGACCTCAGCGCAAAGCCTGGTACAGACTTTTATGAGTATTCCGCTGGCGGTTGGATGAAAGCGCATCCCCTCACCCCTGAATACACACGCTTCGGGCAGTTTGATCAGCTCCACGAGAACAATCAAGCACAAGTAAGAGAACTCATCGAAGATTTGGCTAAGCACCAGCACGCCAAAGGCTCTTTAGGCCAAAAAATTGGTAGTCTTTACAATTTAGCAATGGACAGCGTGCGCCGCAATCGCGAAGGCGTAACCCCCATTCGTCCGGTGCTTGCAAAAGTACACGGCATTCAGAACAAAAAAGAATACCAAGCTGTCGTAGCAGCACTGGTGCGCAAGGGCGCTCCCTCTATGATGTTTGATTTTGGCATCGGCGCTGACATCCGTAACGCGGCGATGAACCTCTTCAACATCAGCCAAGGTGGCCTCTCATTAGGAGAGCGCGACTACTACCTCAACGACGACTCTGCGACGGTCAAGGTGCGTAATGCTTACAAGGCCTACGTGAAGCAACTCTTCACCATGGTTGGCGACAACGCAGGAACGACAGAGAAGAAGATGCAGGCCGTAATGGCAATCGAGACGCAAATTGCTAAGGCCTCATATAGCGCTACGAAGTTGCGCGATATAGAAGCCAACTATCACAAAATGTCATACGCACAGTTGCTCAAAGACTTCCCCGGCATCGATTGGGAAGCTACCCGTTTGGCTTTAGGTTTCCCCACCATTACTGAAGTTACGGTAGATCAAATCGAACCGATCCACGAGGTAGAAAAGATTTTGAACGACTATAATTTGGATGACCTCAAGGCCTATGCAGAATTCAAGGTTATCGACGATGCTGCCAACGCCTTAGACGACAACTTCCGCGCAGCATCCTTCGATTTCTATTCGAAGACGATGAGCGGTGCGCAGCAAGACCGTCCGCGCTGGAAGCGTGCCGTAGGCGTTGTCAACAGCGTATTAGGCATGGCTGTCGGCAAGATGTATGTAGAAAAATACTTCCCGGAAGCAGCCAAGAAGCGTATGCTAGAGTTGGTTAAGAACCTGCAAGTTGCCCTCGGCGAGCGCATTAAAGCGCTGAAATGGATGAGTCCGGCCACCAAAGAGCAGGCTATCGACAAGCTCAACAACTTCTACGTAAAGATTGGCTATCCTGATACTTGGCGCGACTACTCTGCGCTGCAGATCGACGAATCTTTGTCGTTCTACGAGAACCTTAGCCGTGCCTCTGAGTTTAATCTGGAGGACATCATCAGCCGCAAGGCCAACAAGCCGACTGACAAAACGGAATGGCTGATGACACCGCAAACAATCAACGCTTACTACAACCCGACAACCAACGAGATCTGCTTCCCGGCAGCCATTCTCCAGCCGCCTTTCTTTGACCTGGAGGCTGACGATGCAACCAACTATGGCGCGATCGGTGTGGTTATCGGCCACGAAATGACGCACGGCTTCGACGACCAAGGCGCACAATTCGACAAGACCGGAAACTTGCGCAACTGGTGGACGGCAGCTGACAAAAAGAATTTTGAAAAGCGCACGAAAGTGATGGAAGATTTCTTCAACAAGATTGAAGTGCTCCCGGGCATGATGGCCAACGGCAAACTCACCTTGGGTGAAAACATCGCTGACAACGGCGGTTTGAACGTGGCATATCAAGCCTTGCAAAACGCGATGAAGATAAAGAAGGGTGAAACGCTTGAAGGCTTTACGCCAGAGCAGCGCTTCTTCCTCTCGTTTGGCTTAATTTGGGCACAAAACATTCGCCCCGAGCAACTGAGGATGCTCAACAAGATGGACCCGCACGCTCCGGCACGCTGGCGCGTCAATGCTGCGCTTCCGCAAATCGATGCGTGGTACAAGGCCTTCAATATTACGTCCAAGGATCCGCTCTTTGTTCCTAAAGCAAAGCGTGTAGACGTTTGGTAACGACTGACTAAAAGACAACGGGCAGCGCTTTAATTCTCGTTCGCCCCTCAGCTACTCCGGCCGACAGCAGACAAACTGTCGGCCGGAGTTTTATTATAGCAGCTTTACGCTTAATCGGCTCATCTATTGCCGGATGAAAAATCCAATCCTCTTCGTTTTCACCTCACGCATATAAGCATTTTCACCCGCAAGACTTGAACGGCAAACATTCCCCAACCAAGCCGTGCGAGAGACTTTTGTTTCCGACTAACAATAACTAAAAAATACGGCCTCATCTCTCATTTTCACAAAATCACTTTTTGATTTTTCACGCCAAAGACTGCATATTCTCACTTTTTCATCGTGACGAAAAATATGTACCATCGTGATGATAAGAGTCTGCGCTCGTGATAAAAACTGCTTCACCTCACGAGAAAAAAGCCCCCAATCGGATCATTGGCGCAGCAGATTACGACTTAAGCGATTGTTTTCCTTGCCCTTATCTCATCAAAACAGGACCACATTTTATATCGGTTTGAGATGGCTTTATTCATACACAGCGCCCCCGATTCTTTCGCAACGATCAGCAAGAGCAAAGGCTGTCAAAGGCGCTAAAGGCGGACACTTTTCTTTCAATCAAACTGCCCGGCACTACTCCCAACCACACCTACGAGGACTTCGAAAAGAAGGTATCGTCCTCCATTGAAAAAAATATTGGTCTACAAGCGTTTTCTAACAAATAAAATCAGCCTACAGCCATCTTTATACAGAGATTTTTATGCAACTTTGCATAGCTTCTGACTGGAATTATCAACAGTTTATAGGCAAAAAAAGCGAATAAACTATGAGATTAAGCGAACTACATACCGGTGAGCGCGGCGTCATTGTCAAAGTGTTTGGCCACGGCGGTTTCCGTAAGCGCATTGTAGAGATGGGATTTATCAAAGGCAAAACTGTGCGCGTCATTCTCAACGCTCCACTCCGTGATCCTATCGAATATGAGGTGATGGGCTACAAGATTTCTCTGCGCCGCAGCGAGGCTGCCCTGATCGAGGTTATCGGCGAGGAGGAGGCCTTGGTCAAAGCACAGCAGGAGGCGACGGAAAACAGAATGCCGCTCCACCCTACGGCCGAAGAAGAGGCCGAGTTGCAACAGCGCCTCTTGCATAAGATGGAGAAAATGGCCGACGAGAAGCGACGCACGATCTACGTTGCCTTGCTTGGCAATCCGAATTGCGGCAAGACTTCGCTGTTTAACATAGCCAGCGGGGCGCACGAGCATGTAGGCAACTACAGCGGCGTAACGGTCGGAGCTAAAGACGGCTTCTTCGACTTCACGGCGAAGAACGGCAACACGTATCATTTCAGAATAGTCGACCTGCCCGGCACTTACTCGCTATCAACTTATAGTCCGGAGGAACTATACGTGCGCAAACAGCTGATAGAAGAGACGCCGGACGTGATTGTTAACGTCATAGATGCATCGAACCTGGAGCGAAATCTCTACCTGACGACCCAACTGATTGATATGCACCTCCCGCTCGTCTGCGCACTGAATATGTATGACGAATTAGAGGCACGCGGCGATCAGTTGGACCATCATAAGCTGGGCATATTACTGGGTGCGCCAATGATTCCCACGGTATGCCGCACGGGAAGAGGGATAGAAGAATTGTTTGAGAAAGTTATCGCTGTCTATGAAGGTAATAATCCGAAAATATCTCGACACATTCATATCAATCACGGAGCAGAACTGGAGAGTAGCATTGACAAAATAAAAGCAGCCTTTCAACGCAATGACCGGATACGCTACAAATATTCCACGCGTTACTTAGCTATTAAATGCTTAGAGGGAGATAAGGAGATAGATGGCTTGATCGACAAGCTGCCTAACCACGACGAAATTATCTCTATACGCTATGCCGAGCAACAACACCTGCAAAAAGAATTGGGAGAATCGGCCGAATCGGCACTGATTGACGCCAAATATGGTTTTATTCAAGGCGCGCTGCGCGAAACGTTTCGTCCGGCAAAACGCAGCGAAGAACCCACGCTCACGGATCGCATCGATCGCATCGTGACCCACCGCATTTGGGGCTTCCCCATCTTCTTTGCCCTGCTCTTTTTAATGTTTGAGGCAACGTTTACTTTGGGGCAGTATCCGATGGACTGGTTGCAGTGGCTCGTAGATCACATCGGAAAATTTGTATCCGGCAACATGGCAGCCGGCGCTTTGCGCGACTTGCTCGTCGATGGTATCATTGGCGGTGTGGGAGCAGTTATTGTTTTCCTACCTAACATTCTCATTCTCTATACTTTTATTTCTCTGCTCGAAGATTCGGGCTATATGGCGCGTGCGGCCTTTATTATGGACCGATTGATGCATCATATGGGACTGCACGGCAAGAGTTTTATTCCGATGATTATGGGCTTTGGCTGCAACGTGCCTGCCGTCATCGCCACACGCACGATTGAAAATCCTAAAAGTCGACTCATCACAATGCTAGTCATTCCTATGATGTCCTGCTCGGCGCGTATTCCGATTTATATTCTGCTCATTGGTACGTTTTTCCCACATCATGCGGCTTTTGTTCTCTTAGGCTTGTACGCTTTAGGCATATTGATGGCCGTCTTAATGGCGAAGTTGTTCAGTAAAGTTTTGCTGAAAGGCGTGGATTTACCTTTTGTGATGGAACTACCGCCTTATCGCCTCCCTGCAGCCAAGAGCATCGGCCGTCATACGTGGGAGAAAGGCCGCCAATATTTGCGAAAAATGGGGCATATCATCTTAGTGGCTTCCATTATTATCTGGTTTTTGGGCTATTTCCCCCGCCCTACTGAAACGCCGACGCCATCTCCGCAACCGACAGCAAGCACTCAGCAAACGGTGCAGCCTTCTGCTGAGGCCGCAGCGCCGCAAATGTCTTACTTAGAGCAGGCGGGACGCCTTATCGGTCCGATTATGTCCCCCTTAGGCTTCGATTGGAGAATGAATGTCGGCATCTTGTCCGGCGTTAGTGCAAAAGAACTCGTCGTCTCTACGATGGGCGTGATGTACGCAGGCGAGAAAATCGATGACGCTGCCGCTGCCGGTCACGACACACACTTACAAAGCGCCATCGCGCGCTCCCTTTCGCCGGCCTCAGCGCTCTCTTATTTAGTATTTATCCTACTATATTTCCCCTGCATTGCGACAGTGACTGCTATCAAAAACGAAACCGGGCATTGGAAGTGGGCGATATTCACTATTTGTTACACAACCGGCCTCGCCTATGCCGTTTCATTTATCGTCTATCGCTTGGCTTTGCTTTTCTTATAAACCAGTAGCCACATTTTATAAAGAAGCGGCGCACGCATCATCACGATTGCGTGCGCCGCTTTCTTGCAGAAAACATAAAAGAAAGGCAACCAAGCACTTCTTGCTCAGCTGCCCTTTTGCTCTCATTAGTTGATTAGCAATTAAGGTAAAAAGATTGCATCAGGTCACATCGTCAAAAATACAACTCCCCCTTACATTGCCAAATAAAAATCAGACTTTATCAAAATAAACGCATTAAGAATCATATACGCTCCAATACGCGTTCGATCAATAGCTCAATACTGTTTTTATAGTTCGGGTTCGCCCATCCTGCCAAGCGGTTTGCGATCACCATACAGCAGGTCATAGCCTTATGCCCCATTAAGCGTGCAAGACCGGCTACGGCACTGCTTTCCATTTCAAAGTTTGTGATGCGCAATCCGTCATATTCAAAATGCATAATCTTCTCATTCTGGTTGCTGTCGGCAAGCGGAATGCGCAACTCGCGCCCTTGCGGACCGAAGAAACCGCCGCAAGCAATCGTCACGCCGCGCACCATATCTTCTGACGCAACACGCTCGATCAGCTCCTTATCAGCATCGATGATATAAGGATGAGCTATACACTGCGCCCCTTGCCAACCCATATGCTGCACGAAGGCTTTCTCCATCGCCAAGTCGCAAGCCTCGTCGCGGCCGGCATAGAAGTTGAGCAGACCATCAAAACCTATACTCTTCACGCTTGCGACAAAAGTACCCTCAGGCGTATTCGGTTGCAAGCCGCCGCACGTCCCAATCCGCACAAGCTCCAATTGACGCAATTGTGGTTTAACCGTGCGCGTCTCAAAGTCAATATTGGCCAGCGCATCGAGTTCGTTTAAGACAATATCTATATTATCACATCCGATGCCCGTAGAGACAACCGTGATGCGCTTGCCTTGAAAGCGGCCCGTAATGGTTCTGAATTCTCTGCTTTCGATATCGCACTCCTTCTCATCAAAAAAGTTTGCCACCACCGGCACGCGACCGGGATCGCCTACCAAGATCACTTTATCAGCCAACTGCTCCGGCTTTACATGTAAGTGGAATACGCTGCCATCACTATTGATGATCAATTCTGAAGGTTCAAAATAACTTTTCATATCTTTTTCTTCCCAAACAAGATTATTTTAATTCCAATGCTCGCATACGCACTGCTGCGGCCGTAGCCTTTGCCTGTAGTACAGTCTGCTCTTGCTCTAAGCGGAGAATCTCCTCACCGCCCGTTTTTTGCTTTGCATAAACGCGCCGAAGTTCGTCAAGTTGTTCGCCGATAGCTTGTAAACGTTGCGTTGCATCCCACCATTCTTTTGCCGCCTTGCGAGCTTCAGGATGACGAAACTCATCCAGCGAGTGGTAGACCGTGTTATCATTGATAATAAACACGTTACTCTTATCTTCACTCTTACCATCCTGTTTGCTTTTCGCATAATCAGTGGCTAATTGGCGGCGTTCTTCCGGTGAAATCTGAGAAAGCTGTAGCGGCATCAGCATAGCCAATTGACGCAAAGTATTTTTAGGCGTCGAAGCATCGTAGACCTCGCGGTTATCGTTAGGAATGAAAGAGTAAATACACAATTTATCGACCGGCTGATAACGATCGGAGACAAACCAACCCATATTGTTCGCCCGATCAATCACCATCAAGAAATCGTTGGCCGGCGAATTAAAAGGCATACCCAGATTCTGGGGCTTCAAAAACGCTTTGGCATCTGCATCATAGCGTGTTTGGAAGAGGTCATAGCCACCCAAACTCTCGGCACCATCTGTTGCGAAGTAGAGGGTCACGCCATCGGGATCCATAAAAGGGAAATCTTCGTTCCGCTCCTGCGGCGTAAAGCCCGGCAATGGTGAGGGTTGCCCCCATTTCTGCCCAAAACGATTGGCCACAAACAAGCGCAAGTTTTCCGTCGTATCGGCCATGGCGAAATAGGCTCTATCGCCCCAGTCGTTAATATAGGCTGCTTCGCCGACACGTTTACCCGCCAGTCCAAGCGCAGCAGCCAAGGTCTGCGCCGCTTGTAGTTTTCCCAAACCTTTTCGCAATTGGGGGATCGGTATGCTACCCCGATCCACGACCAAGCTATCAATAATCCGAACTTTCTCCGTAGCCGACAGCATTACAGCCCCTAAACGGGCGCGACTTAGCGCCTGCTCCAACTGTATCGTAGTTTTTTTCTGACGTTTGGCCGTAGCTATTTGTTGCTGCAAACTGCTAATGGCCTCATCAAAGCGATAAGTGCGAATGAGCGTTTCCGCATCTACGTTTTTTTCTGCGACCTTCGATGCCGGACGATCCTTTTCTCCTGTTCGTCGTTGCGCTTCTGCGGTTTGCGAGAGCATTAACAAGGATAATAAGAAAGCTAAATATCTTGCGTACATATTTATTGCGGCATAAGTAACATAGCAGCAAAGTTACGTAAATCTTTTTACTCACCGAGTCAGTCGCACGGCTTTTACAACAAAGTCTATGCTTCTTTATCTACTCAATGACAATTGCAGGACATCAACTGATTCGAGGACATTGCAACAACTGTCAACTAACTATGTAGTTAAGAAAAGACTGCGACAAGCCTAGCTGAACTTAGCAAATAAACTTGTCAAAGAAGAATGAAATTAAGAACCAAAGTTGTCAACTAATTCTAGGACATTACAGACGCATTATGACCTCAAAAATTTCCCTACGTGGGAAAATAAATTCCCATAGGTGGGAATTTTAATTCCCTTAAGTGGGAAATTTACTCCCCATAGGTGGGAATTTTTACAACAAGTAGTAAACTGTTGCCTGAACCGCCGCGCGTGCTAAGACAGATAAGAGGTGTAACTGCAAAAAAGCAGTCGTGAAAACTCATGAGGGGAAACGTTAAAAGCCCTACCCTAATGGCTTGCTTTCTCCCAACACATTATGACAGTATTGTCGCTTCGCTCCAACGCTCGTCCTACCAAAAGGCCATGCCTAAGAGCTTGTGGGAACTTAAGCGTGCCTTGCCGCTTAAGCTTGCCAATCACAATTTATCTTTTTATCATACAGCTATACGAGATGATTTGCACTTAGTAAATTTAAGGTGCTTTGCTACTTCTATGAGAAGTACACCTCCCCCAAAGCTTTATATACAGATTTACAACAAAAAAGAGGAAAAGATGGCTGATTGCTGAATATTTCGTTACATTCGCAAGCTCTATCATAAAATTATTTAGAAAACAAACGCTATCCACACTTCTTCAAATGAAGAACAGAGGCTGCGACAACTCACTATCCGCTTGATAAGTTCGGGCTTGCTTCTGCCCTTGCAGACTTCACGCCCGGTCTGCTTGTTAGAACTCTCTTCCTATTGCAATAATCTAAAAAACAAACAACTATGAGAAAGTTACTTTTTTCCTTATTCTTGCTGATGGCTGTTGGGCTAAATGCGAAAGACTATAAGGTAAGTACGGCGCTTGATTTCATCAAAGCATTGAAGCCTAATCGAACTGTTATAGTCCAAGGTATCATCAATCTGTCGGATGTTCTTGAGAACGATCATCTCTGCGAGCAACTGGGCATAAAAGCATACGATGACGATCTCGAACACAAGTCTACATTGCTACGAAGAGAAGAATACGACGGGCATATGCTGATCATCAACAATATGAAAAACCTTACCATAAAAGGCGAAGACGGAGCTGCGATTCTTGTATCCCCACGCTATGCCTACCCGCTCAGTTTCTTGAAGTGTAATGGCATTAAGCTAATCAACTTCACAGCAGGGCATACCGACGAAGGATATTGCACCGGTGGTGTATTGGAGTTTAAGCAGTGTGAAGATATAGAAATCGACCGCTGCGACCTCTTCGGATGCGGCATTGAGGGCATCACGGCCGTAGAAACGACAAACTTTGTCTGCAAAAAAAGTATCATCCGCGATTGCTCTTACAGCATTATGGAACTACGAAACTGTGCAAATATGACCTTTGAAGATTGTGACTTTTACCGCTGTCGCGAGTATACCCTGATTGTTGCCTCCGACTGTACAAATACAAACTTTATCAGGTGTCGTATGTCACAGAACCAAGGCACGCTTTTTGGCTTAAATAATAGCGTGATAACGCTGAGTGATTGTGAGATACACCACGTTGGCCCCATTGGCAATATTAATATTAAAAGCTATCCTACCACGAGATTCTTCAACGATGAAGATGTGCTTGAGGGGCGCGGCTTTGGACCTACCGGACGCCCAAACTTGAGAGCAAGCAGAGAGGATGATGAGACGGATGAATGTGGAGAGGAGGAAGAAATAGAGGAAGATTATTACGCCGTTTGGGATGCTGAAAGCGTTGAAGAAAATCATCGAAAAGTCTTTGGCAACACTTTGGAGGATCATTGGGCTAATGTGCCAATCACGCTTCCTCAATCTGAAGGCACGCCCAATATCTTTAACCTGACACTTGCTTTCTGCAAACAATGGACGGGCAATGACGATGACCCACGACGCGTATTTTTTGAATACGCTACGGGCAAACGACATATGCAGATAGATAAGGACGGAACGTCAAATATTAGTGGCACTAAGTCCTATTACGGCGATGGTTGTTCAATCAATTATAATACAAAAGAAGGATGGCTTGAATCTGACAATAATGAGGACGCAAAAAATCTGAAAGCGGCTATTTGGAATAGAAACGACAGACACAAATTGTTGATTTTGGTTTTAGAGCAACCCGAGCTCGAAATGTCGGCAATGTGTTATTGCTATGACTATGACCCGGAAACCCGCAAACTACGCCCCCTGCCCGACATGAAAGAGTTTATCGAAATGAAGCATTATGGCTACATTATGCTACCTAAGAAGGGAAAGGATATCACGCTCACCGTCCTTGCTACTGATGGAGATGTCATATTCAAATGGAACGGCTATTCGTTTAATGTAAAAAAATAAAACAAATCCTGTCTTTTGCTTCCCTTTGCGTCTTTCTGACCGGAAATGCTTAGCACTGAACGAATACGATCAAAACGCGGAATAGCAAAAGATAAGACGAAAATATTCAGATAAAAGCACGGGGTTATTACCTGTCCCTCATCAAGACTTTTATTTGATAGATATAAAAATGGGATGTACATTTGTTGTACATCCCATTTTATTATACAATAGAAATTGTGTTTACTTATTGCTGAGCACCACCTACGATATCGAGGAGCTCGGCTGTAATAGCCTGCTGGCGACTCTTATTATATTGTAACGTGAGGTCGTGCAACAAATCATCGGCGTTGTCAGTAGCAACCTGCATTGCAACGACGCGCGCGGCGTGCTCACTCGCTAAACTATCAAGCAAGGCCGTGTAGAGCTTTAAGTGTAGAGCCTTGGGTATGAGATTAAGCATTAAAGTCTCAACATCAGGCTCTATAATATAATCTAAAGCGGGCCCTGCCTTAACCTTGTCTGTCTCTTCTTGAACTAAAGAGATCGGCAAGAAGGTCTCTTGCGTTAATACTTGCGTTGCGGTCGACTTGAAGTGATGATAAATTAACTCAACGTGATCTATCTCACCGTCTTCATATGATTGCATCAGTTGGGCGGCAACCTCAGAAGCCGGATTGTAACTTGGATGGTCCATCAGGTGAGAATAATCTGCTACGTCTTCAAAGCCGGCCTTACGCACGGCTTCTAATCCTTTTTTACCAAAAGGATATACTTTGACAACGCTTATACCTTTTGTACGATAGGTATCAAGTGTGCGCAGGAGCTCTTTGATGACATTACCATTAAAGGCGCCACAAAGAGAGGAATTGGAGGTATAGACCACCAATGCTACGCGCTTCACCTCTCTTTTTACAGCAAACGGTGAAGAGATTTCACCCTCAAGGTTGCCGACAAAACGGGCCATAATTGCATGCAGACGTGCTTCGTAGGGACGCATGCTTTCAATGGTTTTCTCAGCTTGGTGCAACTTGGCAGACGCCACCATCTTCATCGCACTTGTAATCTTACGCGTGCTGCCGACAGATGATATTCGGGTCTTGACTTCTTTTAATGAGGGCATAAGCTATCTTTTACTGATATTGAGCGGACACTTCAGCCGCAACTTTCTCAATCGCTTGACAAACTTCCTTACTCAGATTGCCTTTGACGATTTCATCTAAAATATCTATCTGATGGGAGGAGCGAACGATCTGCAAGAAAGATGTCTGGAAATCGTCAACCTTCTCCAATGGTACGCTCTTCAAGAGTCCACGCGTACCACAATAAAGTATGGCTACTTGCTCTGCAACCGGCATCGGAGAGTACTGCTTCTGAATCAAGAGGACGTTATTCTTACGTCCACGGTCGATGGTCATAGCTGTCACCGGGTCCATATCGGAAGAGAACTTCGCAAAAGACTCCAATTCACGATACTGTGCTTGGTCAATCTTCAGTGTTCCGGCTACTTTCTTCATACTCTTAATCTGAGCTGCACCACCCACACGGCTGACAGAGATACCCACATCAATAGCAGGACGTTGTCCTCTATTGAATAGGTTTGTATCCAAATAAATCTGGCCGTCGGTAATTGAAATTACGTTCGTCGGAATATAAGCAGAAACGTCACCGGCTTGCGTTTCAATGATAGGCAATGCCGTTAACGAGCCACCACCTTTAACCTTACCTTGCATACATTCGGGCAAGTCGTTCATATTAGCAGCAACTTCATCTTGATTGTTAATCTTTGCAGCGCGCTCCAACAAGCGAGAGTGAAGATAGAAGACATCACCAGGATAAGCCTCACGACCGGATGGACGACGAAGAATCAAGGATACTTCGCGATAAGCGACAGCTTGCTTTGACAAGTCATCATAAACAACCAAAGCTGACAAGCCACGATCACGGAAGTATTCGCCAATAGCCGCGCCGGCAAAAGGGGCAAAATATTGCAACGCAGCCGGCTCGGAAGCTGTTGCACTGACAATAATCGTATAAGGCATTGCGCCGTTTTTCTTCAACGTCTCTACTGTAGATGCTACAGTAGATGCTTTCTGGCCTATAGCTACATAAATACAATAAACGGGATCACCTTTCTCAAAATTCTCTCGTTGATTGATAATTGTATCGATGGCGATAGCAGTCTTTCCCGTCTGACGGTCGCCAATGATTAACTCGCGCTGACCGCGGCCAATAGGAATCATCGAGTCGACAGCTTTCAAACCCGTTTGCAAAGCTTGATTAACGGGTTGACGATAAATAACACCCGGCGCCTTACGATCAAGCGGCATCAGATATTTCTCTCCACCTATCGCACCGGCTCCATCAAGGGGAGTGCCAAGCGGATTGATAACACGCCCCAACATTTCATCGCTTACTTCAATAGAAGCAACGCGATCTGTGCGCTTCACGCTTTGGCCTTCTTTGATTCCTTCTGGCGGACCAAGTAAAACCACGCCGACGTTATCTTCTTCCAAGTTCATCGCTACACCCATCACGCCGTTTTCAAACTGCACGAGTTCGTTTTCCGTGACATTGGAAAGGCCATAAACACGAGAAACGCCGTCGCCTACAGTAAGGACAACACCGACTTCTTCAAACTTGACCTTGGTATTGATATCCTTCAACTGCTGCAAAAGGATATCTGATACTTCACTTGGTTTGATATTGTTTGACATATTATTGTTTGCTATTAAGAATAATCGGAGCATTCGCTCGTCGCCCGTCTTTGTTCAAAAACTAAGCAAGTGCGTTGCGCAGCTCCTTTAATTGGGTTTTCAGACTTGCATCTAATCGATAAGTGTCGTAATCCAAGATAAATCCGCCCGCAATGGACGCATCTATTTCTACCTTAAACTCGATGTTGCAATTGGTTCGCTTCTCGATAATCTCCTGCAACTTTTGGCAAATGGTCTCCGGCGTAGCCGTCGGCACAATCAGCCGGCCTTTAATGATACGCTTACGCTTTAGGTAAAGCGTAACATAAGCTTGAGCAATAAACTGCATCAGATCTGTGCGATTATGCGCTGTCACCAACTGAATGAAGCGCTCCGTAGAAGCAGATAAACTTCCATTGCCGCACGTTGCACAAGAAAGAATCTCAACTTGTCGAGCATTGTCTGATAGCGGATCCTGAAGAACTTGGCGCAACGTAGGAATATTCAAGAAAGAATGCGCCAACGTCTCCATTTCCGCATAGACGCGCTCTTCCTCTTTATTATCTATCGCAAAGCGTAGCAGAGCTTTTGCGTAGCGAATAGAAATAATTCCGATATCCATGATTAGCCTTTATTCATATCATTAAGAATCCTATCGATATACTTCTCCTGCTCTTCGGCATTGTCCAACTGGCGACGTATTACTTTCTCCGCGATCAAGACAGATAGGTCTGCAACTTGAGAGCGAATGTCACGCAAAGCGTTTTCCTTTTCAGCAACAATTTGCTTTTTGGCCTCTTCAAAGAGCTGCTGCCCTTCTGTTTGTGCCTTATTACGAGCCTCTGCGATAATATTATCGCGTGTAGCCATCGCTTCTTTAATGATACGAGCCTGCTGTTCGTGTGCTTCTTTCAAGATGTTTTCACTCTCAACCTTTACGTTAGCCAACTTTTCGTTGGCTTCGCGTGCGTTTTTGAGCGACTCATCAATATAGTTCTTGCGATCTTCAACGGCCTTAGTTATTGCTGGAAAGCCATACTTTGCCAATAAGAAGAAGACGACTCCGAATGCGAGCAACATCCAAAATAGCAAGCCAAAATCGGGCGTCAAAATGGATGGCATATTCTCCATAATATCGTCTTTTTTTAATTGAGTTTGCTATAAGGCCTACATATATAATATATGTGTACGGCCTTTTCTCAAATTATCGATGTATAGCTATTACAAGAAGAGGACGAGCAAACAAACAATTGCACCGAAGAAAGCAACACCCTCGATCAAAGCGGCAATAACGATCATGTTAGAACGGATATCGCCTGCAGCTTCGGGTTGGCGTGCAATGGCTTCCATTGCTGAAGAGCCAATTTTACCGATACCGAAACCGGCACCTAATACTGAAAGACCTGCGCCGATGGCTGCACCTAATTCGGCAATTCCTTTTGCCATGTCCATTAAGAGTTGTAACATAGTGGTAAGAGTTTAATTTATTGCTTTAATTTGTAGTATGTTCGTGATGTGGATGTGCCAGGCCGATAAAGATCGCGCTCAGCATCGTAAAGACATATGCCTGAATGAAAGCTACCAATAGCTCTAAGGCATTCATAAAGATCATCAAAAACCCGCTAAAGACGGAAATAGCTGATCCGACGTAGAGATTAACTTGGAAAGTGATAAAAATCACGCATGTCAGCGAAAGTATAATAGCGTGACCTGCCAACATATTAGCAAACAGACGCACCATTAAGGCAAATGGCTTCGTGAATAAGCTAAAAAACTCGATGACAGGCATCAAAGGCACCGGACACTTCATCCAAACCGGGACGTCCGGCCAAAATACTTCTTTCCAATATTCCTTATTGCCAAAGACATTGATTGCAATAAAGGTAAGGAAAGCCAAGAGAAAGGTTATCGTGATATTACCGGTCACGTTAGCTCCTCCCGGGAAGAAGGGAATCAAGCCCATCAAGTTTGTAACCAAGATGAAGAAGAACATCGTCAAGAGGAAAGGGGAATAAGGACGATAGTTCTTTTCGCCGATTCCTGTTTTGATCACATCATCGTTGATCGCAGAGACGAGCACTTCGATACAGCCCACAAAACCTTTTGGCGCCTCCTTGGTCACCTCGTGGCGTTTATACCAACGAGCACAAGGAATGAAGATCAAAAGCAAGACAAGGACGTTGAGCCAAATCTGCACCACATCTTTGGTAATGCTTAAATCCCAAGGGCGTTCCTCGTAGCCTTTTTCATAAATCTTCCCTTGGCGTGCGGCATCAATATAAAAACCATCATATACACCTCCCGCAGCCTCCTCGAAGCGAGCAGAAGAGAATACGTGCCATTGCCCGTCACGCTGACTTTTTACGATAACAGGGAGCGGTAATGAGATATGCTTATGTCCAAAGGTCGTGATATGCCATTCGTAAGCATCGCTCATATGCCCTAATACGATTTCTTTCACATCGACCTCCTCTTCGGCGTGCGCAGGAGCAGGTATAAATGTAAAAAGAGCAAAAATAAGCGCTATTCCTATGGCGTAAATATGTTTCATATCGTTTGAGATAATGCGAGAAATCATGAAGCTTTAGCCTCCGATTTTGATTTACTTTCTGTCCTTATATAATGATAGGACAAGAATGCTGTCGTCACCAAGTAAAACCCGGCAAGGTTAATCGTAAAGTATAACAACTGCGTCTTGACCAATACGGCATAGATCAAAAACAATACTAGGGCAGATAAAAGGCGCACAACTTTCGTCGCCAAATAAAAGCCAGTCATCGTCTTATTCTGCGTTCGCCGCAAACGATCACCAAATACAAGTTCGAAGAATGAAAAAGCAAAGAAAAACGCCCCCAGCAATGTAATTGGCAGCAATTGTTTAAGCGCCTCCATCCCAAGCTGATTCCTTTCCAACAGGAAAAGTATAGGACCGAGTAGCAAGTAAACTACGGCCAATGAAATAAGGGGCTTAGCAACTTTCATTTACACTCCTCTTCTACGCAAATACTAACTTCATTGCAAGCTACGTCCACGAATCCGCCGCGCACAGCGAGTGTCACTGGAGCGTTTCCGCGGCAGACGACCGTGCCTTTCGTCAAAGTCGAAATAATCGGTGCGTGATGATCTAAGATCTCAAAACGCCCTTTCTCCCCCGGAACGACTACCGACGAAGCTTCGCCTTGATACAAGACCTTTTCCGGTGAAACTATGATTACTTTCATACGTTTTCGCTTGGTTTAGCTATTTAGAATAACAAAGACAGCTGTATGCGCAAGACTATTAAGCCTGCGCATTTTCCATCAATCGTTTACCCTTCTCGATGGCCTCATCAATTGTACCAACATTCAAGAATGCTTGTTCGGGCAGATAATCAACTTCACCATCCAAAATCATATTAAAGCCGCGGATCACTTCCTCAATGGGCACCATTACGCCCGGAACGCCGGTAAACTTCTCAGCCACGGTAAATGGTTGGCTCAGGAAGCGCTGTACGCGACGAGCGCGATTCACAGTTTGCTTATCCTCATCTGAAAGTTCATCCATACCGAGAATAGCAATAATATCCTGAAGCTCCATATATTTTTGCAGAATCTGCTTCACGCGCTGCGCACAGTCATAATGTTCTTTGCCAATGATATTCGGATCAAGAATACGAGAAGTAGAAGCCAGCGGATCTACAGCCGGATAAATACCCAGCTCCGTAATCTTACGGCTCAATACGGTCGTGGCGTCCAAGTGGGTAAAAGTCGTTGCCGGTGCAGGATCGGTCAAGTCATCGGCCGGCACATACACGGCCTGAATAGACGTAATTGATCCATTCTTCGTCGACGTAATACGCTCCTGCATCGCACCCATCTCGCTCGAAAGTGTAGGTTGATAACCCACGGCCGAAGGCATACGCCCCAACAAAGCTGACACCTCAGAACCTGCCTGCGTAAAGCGGAAAATGTTATCAATAAAGAACAAAATATCCGTAGCCTTACCTTCTTTCACACCTGAATCGCGAAACGATTCTGCTACGGAAAGTCCGGACAGTGCCACACTGGCACGAGCGCCCGGCGGCTCGTTCATCTGACCATAGATGAGCGTTGCCTGACTCTTGGCTACTTCATTATAATCTACTTTAGAAAGGTCCCACTCGCCTTTTTCCATAGCGTCGGTAAATTCCTTTCCATATTTAATAACGCCCGATTCGATCATCTCGCGCAAGAGGTCGTTACCCTCACGCGTACGCTCACCAACGCCGGCAAAGACGGAGAAGCCATCGTGACCTTTGGCGATATTGTTGATCAACTCCATGATGAGCACCGTCTTACCTACGCCGGCACCACCAAAGAGTCCGGTCTTTCCACCCTTGCTATAAGGCTCAAGCAAGTCGATCACTTTGATACCCGTATAGAGTATTTCCGTACTCGTCTTCAAATCCTTGAAGTCGGGAGCCGGTCGGTGAATAGGGTATGCATCAGCGCCTTTGTCTACGCTATGCAGACCATCGATAGTGCTGCCTGTAACGTTAAGCATACGACCTTTGATTTGCTCGCCGATAGGCATAGTGATCGGACTGCCCAACTGGCGCACTTCCAATCCGCGCATCAAGCCGTCCGTATTGTCCATTGCGACCGTGCGGACTGTATCTTCGCCGATATGTTGTTGCACTTCGATAATGATCTGACGACCATCCGGGTGCGTTACTTCCAAAGCATCGTGTATTTTAGGCAGCACTTCTGCCGCAGGGCGCCCTTCTGTATCAAAAGCGACGTCGACGACGGCACCAATGATTTGCGAGATTCGCCCATTGATAAGAGATTCTGTCATGAGGTTCGGTGTGTTTCGTTGGCAAAAGTACTTATTTTTTCAAACAGACAATGCAATCCGGACTAAAAAAGTATTTTTATTTTCTGCCTTCTACGTCAAATAAGGTTAAATCACCCACTAGAGGCCACATTCAACCCACTCATCTACCATAATTAAGCACATAGTTACTTACAATTCGTCCAATTTGAAGTCTAAACTGAACTTCACGAACAAGGGGTCAAACTATATAACATGACGCACAATACTTATAAAGACAACGACAAGAAGACTACGATGCCTCCCACCGCTCAACTGTAAGTATTCAAAAAAAGACTTACAGTTGTATATACACCTAAGTGCCGCCTTAACTCGTAAGTGGCAGAGGATTATACCATTACGTCTTCACTCGCAAATGAGTAAAGAAAGATCGAATCCTGCTTGTTTGTAGCAGCGAGATCTTGGATAAAAATACACTTTTATGGACAAACATTTGCACTATAAAAACTCTTTTGTGAACGAACATACGATATACATCTTCATTTTTCACGGCAAAAACCTGTTGCAAACTTTGCAAGTTTTCATTTATCACACACAAAGAGAGATAACAACATAAGAAGAAGCTGCGACCAAGCACAAAATGCATCTCTAATATACAAGTCATATCACCTTAAAGTGCAAGCAATCTTTGTAGTGTACTGAATAAGTTGACACCTTCTCAATCACAAAGGAGTAAAAATTTATGTCTCATTACAATGAATTAGAGAAAATACTGTTATTACATCAGTATGTAACAAGTGGTTTAACCTTGCATGAGTTCTCTTCTCGTCACGGTATCCCTTTAAGTACTTTCCATCGTATTTATACCGAATATGGCTCACCCGACGTCTCGTCAGTAGCATATCTTATGAAAAAAGAAGATATCCCCGTTCAGCTCGAAGAGCTACAAGCGCAGCTATTACGCGAGCGCAAGGCTCATGAAAAAGAGATCAAACGTCTTGAAAAAGAATTGGCCGTTGAAAAACTTTATGGTTTGGCCAACAAGACGATGATCGACCTTGCCGAGAAGAAATACAACATCCGCTGTGCACTTTTGTTTGACAACGTACAGGATATGCCGATGGCTACGAGGACGTGGAAGAGGAGTATGTCGATGACTATATCGATGATGGCGACTATGATGCTTTCTATGAAGAGCAACATCAAGGACACCATAAGAAGGTGGAGTACTCTTCTGGCATAGACCCTCACCATATCATGTTGGGAGCCGCCGGTGCGGCTCTAGTACATGCGGCTATAAAGAAGGCTGCGGGCAAGCGTCGGCAACAACAAGCGCAACATAGGGGGCAGAGTGTAGCACCACGAAGTGTTCCTGCCACAGAATGGGACAAGAAGATGGACAGCTGCATATTGAATGGTTGCGCCATTGTCGTTGTAGCGGCCTTTGTCATTGTAGCGGCCATTGTCATGTTCTTCGTCTGGTGCTGTAGTTGAAATATCAAGCAGAAAGAGAAGATAGTTTAAACCTGTAACGCGGAATGAGACACCTTGCTCGTAACTTTGCCCTCGAATTAAAACAACAAGGACTATGGACGTTAAGAAGAACAAGCATTTGGGACAATTCCCTGACGTGATAAACGAGAAACAGCTAGTGCAGCTGTGCGAGAAGTATCGTGACGAGATAGGTCGTGGTACCATCAAAGGTACTGCCTATCCACGCATACGTTATGTCATCGGCAGAGACCAGTTTGGCTATGCCAACTTCGGCGACTATTTCTTCGCGGTAGATGATGGACTGTACGTCTGGCACAAAGAGAAAGAGTATGAGGAAGATCACAATCCAGACGTTGTGGAGGACTTCTTTGGACATCCATGTGAAGGACGGGGCAACACATGCCGTCACATCTTTGCAGGTATCGATACAGGCTATGATGACAGTGAGGGGAAACGCATGTTTACGGGTGACATCGTTGTGGCAAGGGAACGCGGTGGTTATGAGTTGGGAGCTTTGTGCCTAGCTGCATGGCCAGGTAGATGTGATGACGGTTTCTATGGTTTTCCGCTGGACAATCATAGTCTTCGGTTAGATATGTGTACTGGAGGAGATTACTTCTTGAAACGCATCGGTACCATCTTCTACCAGCTTGACCCATGCGATGAGCCTGAGCCGATATGGCATAAGGCTTTGGGCTTCAACTGGAACTACTGGACGAAGGAAGAACGAAGCAACCATCTCGTCATGGCGCGTTATACACCCAACTTCGACAAGGAAGAATGGAAATACCTCGGCCTCGAAATACTTGGTGCCGAGTTTGAATGGGACAAGATCAAATAATAGACAATTATGCAGACAAAGGATTATATCATCATGGTACAAGACCTGCTGGCAGGTCGTAACGAAGAGTTCGACAACGCCGACAAGAAGCGTGTCAGACTCATACGTCATAAAGACAATCGAAAGGAAAAGGTTATTGACGGCAAGTCATACTTCAACTCATTGTATGACCTGTATCTGAACGAGCATTCTGTTTTCCTTAGTTATCAGAGTGAACAAGTGGTGAAGCGCTTCAAAGAGGTGGACTATATTGTAGCTTTCATAGGTGAAGAAAGTTGCAGCTCACGTTTCGTTGGTGTTTATAGGAACGAAGGCATCATAAATCCGCTTGGAGACTATGAAGGCGAAGAATTTGCCAAGTTCGGTTTTATTGAACTTGATGGTTTTGAACTACTCAAAGAGAAAGTGATTATTGACTGGAAGAACCCAGTAAGCTGGCTGCAGAACTATGTAAATCAGATGCCTGTGACCAGAATAGACCGAGGCATAAAGGAGAATAACATCCCTATCTTCACTCGTTTCGAGGATGTTGTGCTTGACTATAACCAGTTGAAGCTCATCATTGAGACAAACCACGCCGAGTGGAAAGCAAAGTTGGAAAGTTGTAACGGCATCTACCTGATATTGGATAAGAAGACCGGCAAGCAATATGTAGGCTCGACCTACAATATCCGAGGTATTTGGGGCAGATGGACAGAATATGCCAAGACCGGACACGGCGGTGACAAAGACCTGAAGCCACTTCTGGAAAATGACGAAGCGTATGAGAAGAAATACTTTCAGTGGTGCATCCTCGAGACCCTGCCTCTGAAGATATTGGAGGAACATGCCATTGACCGCGAGTCTCTATACAAACGAAAGTTCGGCACCAGGGAATTTGGCTACAACAACAATTAGGAAGGCATAACGCATCATGTCACTCATACAAAAGTACATTTGGGTGGTGAAAACCATTCACCGGGCGGGTCGCATCACGTTGAAAGAGCTCAATGAAAAATGGAGGAACAACGTGGATTTGAGTCGTGGCGAGGATTTGCCACGACAGACCTTCGACAGATGGAAGGGCGGCATCCTCGATATGTTTGGCATCGTCATTGAGTGCGAAGCCAAGGGCGGCCACCATTATTATATAGCCAATCCGTCGGTAATGGATAGAGGAGAACTACGCACATGGCTGCTCAATACCTATGGTACGGCAGAAGCTCTGTCCAACAACCTCGCCATACATGACCGCATCCTTACGGAGGACATCCCTTCGAGTCAGGACTTTCTCACCATGGTATTGGAAGCCATGAAGGAGAACCGTGTCCTAGAAATCACACATCGTGCCTTTACCGTGAACGAGGCAAAGACGTATCTGGTGGAGCCTTACTGCGTGAAGTTGTCAGGCGGACGCTGGTATATGTTGGCGAGGAGCGTGGAAAAAGGCCGCTTGCTATTGTACTCATTCGACCGCTTGGAGCATGTCCGTACTACGGAACAGAAGTTCGAATTGCCCAGGGATTTCGTCGCCAAGGATTACTTTGCAGACTTCTTTGGCATCGTGATAGACGAGAATGTGCCGCTGCAACGGATTGTGCTCCGTGCGGACAAGTACCACCAGTACTATATGCGCACGCTGCCGATGCACTATTCCCAACGGGAACTCTTCTCCTGCGATGACTATGCCGACTTTGAACTGACCTTGCGGCCCACATACGACTTCTACATGCGGCTGATGAGTTGGGGCAACATGATAAAAGTACTTGAACCTCAGTCCTTGCAGGATGAGCTGCATAAGTGGCTGCGCAAGACAATGGAAGTGTACGAATAAGAAATGATAGAAAGGTTTGGGAAACGTGGGTGCCTCTCAAACCTTTCTGCATTTTAGGGGTTATAACTCAAGTGGCCACGGCATGTTGTCGTCCTCCCAAATTGTTTTGGATGAGCGGCTATAGCGAAGCGGAAGAACACCTTCTCTGCCTCGACAATCCTTATCGATACCAACGAAAAGAACTCCACGTAGGTCGTGTCCATTATTGTCAAGCCTTACTCCCAAGAGTTCAGGACGATTGAGTGTACGTTGTCAAACAAAAGTGTACAACTTGAGCTTCAATTAAGTTTGTGGTTTTAGTTAGAATTATCAATAAAAAAGTATATTTGCACAATGACAACAAAAAAGGATTTTCCAGTAAGTTCTCAGCATGGTTCTTCAGAATCCTTATTAAAGGATATTCGTCGTAACACTAAACGTATTTTCACTTCAGAACAAAAGGTTTTGATAGTAATGGAAGGAATCCGTGGAGAGCGGAGTATTGCTGAACTCTGTCGTAAATATAGTATATCCGATAGCACTTACTACAAATGGAATAAGGAATTTATTGAGGCTGGCAAAGCTCGCCTTGATGGTGATACCGTCCGTGAAGCAACGAGTGATGAGGTAAAGGAACTTCGTCATGAAAATATTCGCTTAAAAGAAGCCCTTGCCGATTGGGTAGTTAGATATGACGTTGTAAAAAAAGCTTGAAACTCATCGAATAAGTCCTATGCATGAATCGTATATACATTATAGTGCGGAAGAGAAAGAGAGCATCGTTCTAACAATAAAGAGTTCAGAGTTTTATCGTATTTTGCACGAAAGAGGTCTATTGGAACGTATGGAGCATGAGTTCGTCCTTGCAGCTGATGAGTTCCATCATAAGACTAAATTCCCCAATGAGATGTGGCAGAC
>ERZ773018.95-NODE-95-length-61255-cov-6.240931_pt1 | contig 61255 bp, 73 predicted proteins | sample MGYA00580840_ERZ773018 | MGnify/ENA primary metagenome ERZ773018 (study PRJEB29015, sample SAMEA2738125) | human oral metagenome | biome: human oral; feature: human-associated habitat; material: saliva | place: China | collected 2256 ... | reverse complement strand
AAATCAATGCAAATGTCCGTAAACAATGGCGGGCTTTCAGAACCGTCTTTTAAAACTTTTCCATCTGTTAATTTACCATGTCCTAAACGATACGGAGTCGCTGTTAATCCAATAACCTTAATGTACGGATTAACTTTTTTAAGTTCGCCAATAAACTTCTGATACATTGTTTCGTCATTAGGGCTTACCAAGTGGGCTTCGTCAATAATGATTAAGTCAATGTGTCCAAACAAGTGCGCTTTTTTGGCAACGGAAGCGATACCAGCGAAAGTGATGGGCGCGTGTACGTCCTTGCGATTTAAACCTGCGGAATAAATCCCAGCAGGTGCAAATTGCCACATTGCCATCAGTTTTGAATAGTTTTGCTCGATAAGTTCCTTAACGTGTGTCAACATCATAATACGCTGTTCGGGGAACTTATCATAAACACTTTTAAGGAATCCGGCAATTACTACAGACTTGCCCGTTCCGGTCGGAAGTGCTACTAAAGGATTCCCAGTTTTACCGGACATAAAGTACGACCAAATTGCGTCTACGGATTCTTGTTGGTAATCTCGAAGTTGCATCACATTTTCCTTTGCTTGTAACGGTCGCAACCTGTTAATTGCAATTCTTTAGAAAGTTCGGCTTCAACAAAATCAATGACGCAAACCCACTTACCATCTGAATCTGGTCTAGAATAAGTGCAAGTTCGACAGTTTTTATCAGGTTTTGCGTTAAGGTGGCAGACAGGTCTGTGGTTACAAAAACGGCATTTATAAAATCCAGGAGACTCGCTTAATTTCTTTGGTGGCTCTGATAACCACACAATCTTATGGGCGCGGTCGATATATTGGTCTGCAACCTCTGGATTTAAGGTTACAATTTCAGCATGGATTTCGTCTGTGTTCTTATTTACCGCCATGTAAAGGGCAACAGCAAGACCCATCTTACGCATATAGACGTTCATTTGAACATAATGTTCCCATTTTGCTTCTTGAACGCCTTTGGCTTGCAACTCTCTAAAAGATTTTTCTGAGTGTGTTTTAAATTCTAATAGACAATAGGTATTAGGGTCAATGTCCGGAACGCCTAATGCAACGCCGTCACCAGAACCGCCAAAATGACCCTCTACGTCGGAAATACGAAATTGATTACCGTTTTCGTCTTGTTGCCAAACTTGGCAACCAATCATCAGAAGCAGGGCGATAAAACGTCCCTCTTCCAAATGCCCACGATTAAACAGACGTACCATACGTCCATCAAACGCGGATTTTGTTGCCCAGAAAAAGTCGTACCAAATTGAACGGGCGCATTCTTTACCGATTAAGGACGCACCCATGTGTCCACGATGTCCATCGTTTCCTGCACGATACGCATCGCCAATATGTGGTAATACCTGTCCTAACCACACTCGATAGGCACTTCCCTGATCCTGTGCGACCATGCTATCTATTTTGTGCATTGTCTTTCTTGCTAATTGCATTTTAAGTCCTTTAAATGAAACAGGCTCGCCGAAGCAAGCCTGTTTGTTAAGCCGGATTATTGTTGAGCTTGTTCTTGAGTTTGCTCTTGAGGTTGCGCCCACGGAACGGTCTTACTTTGAGCGGCTGAGATAGCGGCAGCTTGTTCTGGTGTCACTTCAACAGTTTGCATTTGTTGCGCGGTTGCTTGTGGCGCGGTTGGTGCGGGCTGTGTTGGTGTACCGTTTACCCATTGTGGAGCGGGCGCGGGTTGAGGCTGTGCAGGCTGTGCAGGCTGTGCAGGCTGTGCCCATTGTTGCTGCGCGTTTGCAGGCGGTTGCCATGTACCGCCAGCGGGTGCAGTTTGAGGCTGTACAGGTGCAACAGGGGCAGCGGGTGCAACTGGTGCAACAGGCGCGGCGGGTGCGCTGTATGCAGGGGCAGCCAACGGCGCGGCAGCACCTTGTCCGTTTGCAGCACCGATGGCTTTATAACCGGAAATTTCGTTTGACGGTTCGTATTGACCTGTCGGGTCGTTTGTAACTTTAACGCGGATTTGCAAAGGCAAGGCGTGTAACTGGGAACTGTCTTGAACATTCAAAACGTTGACAGCGTGGCAGATGCTAGACAGTTGTTTTTGAGCAATGTCTTGCGCGACAGGGTTTTGGTTACGCAAGTTCAGACGGGTAAACACTTTACGACCAGCATATTGACCGTCAATAACGTTGAATCGCAATGCCAAGTAAGCACCGGAACCGTCTCGAGTAGGTTTCATTTCGGATTCGTCAATAATGGCGTTATACCAGCCAGCCGGAATCGGGTCAAAAGAGGTGTCAGGTTGAATTGCATTTGCGTCAAAATTTAATGTTGCCATGATGGACTTCCTTATTGTTGAGTCGGTTGACTCATGATTTTCTGAAAAATTGCACCCAAAATAGGGGCTTCCATTGGATCCAGTGCGCCGCTTCGGTCTTTAGCCTCATATTGTAAATCAGGCTGTGTTTGCAAAAACCGGAAGGAATTACCTTGTTGGTCTTTGTTTACCCCTAAGCGGAACACTTCGTCAAAGAAGTAAGGTAATTGATTACCTAACTTACTTCCGGGCATCGACGGTAAAAATCGAGTAACCCCAGATAGTTCGTCCTTTTGCGGTTCCATTTTAGCCGCAAAATAGACATTTTTGTTTGGCAAGTCTCGAAACAAGCGAATCAGTGTTTGCATTTTTTCCAGCAATTCTCCATACGCTTGTCGAGGGTCTTTTACTTGCCGTTTTGCGTTGTTAAGGACAACTTCAGCAATTTCTGAAATACTGTCCAAAACGACGGTTGCAAAGCCTTGTGCTTCTGCGGAATTTGCAGCCCATTCATAGGCTTCCCGCAAGTCGTCAACAGTTTTAATTTGGATCATCGGTATGTGGTAAGAAATCCACGGATTGCCAACACCAAACAAACGTTCCAAGTTTGCTTTACGAAGAGACAGCGAACCGGATTCTGCGGACAGTAGAATTGGCGTTGGGCAGGTTGCGGTTAATACGGTTTTACCCATACCAGCCGAACCATAAACCAAACATTTGACGCCATTTTGTGCGGAACTTTCTTCCGCTGTGGTAAATTTGAGTGCCATTATTTTCTCACAAATTGTTCGAATTTATCGGGAACATCATTTAAAAAGTGTTCAATCATTTCCGCTTGGTCAGCGGGAACATTCTCAACGTCCAAGCGAAATTGTTGAATTGCTTCCAATGTTTTACGCTTACCGCCTTTTGCTTCATAAACAGATTTCAAAAACTCAACAACAAAACCCGCAATATCGTTGTTTATATCATGTATCACGTACCCTCGAACTTCAAAATCATATTCCTCAGATTTAGACAGAACAGTAATTTCTTCACTGTCGTCTATTTTCTTTAGAATTGCAAGTGCAAGTTCGTTGTTTGAGGATTCCGCCTCGCGGCGCATTTCCTCAAAAGTTGAGTTACTGAAAATCATTATTGTACCCCGCCTGCGGCATTTAAAGCAACAACAAGCATATCAAAGTCCTCGTCCTGACCGAGAAGTTCTGCAGTTGCCTTAACGTGTTCGTAGTCCATATCCAAGTCTTCAGCCAAGCATTCCAAATACTCTTCACGGTTTGCGTAACCAGCTAAGATATATTTGTCGTCGGTTGAGTCAATGTCCAAGTCCTCACGAATGCCTTCCGCGCAAGACATAATTTGCGCTAAAAACCAGTCAAAAGACTCTGGACCATAACCCGCATCTCCTGCGAGTTTGTTAATATAGTCGGCTGCTTCTCGCGCCTCAATATTACTGTGGTTATTACAGATGACGTGCATAATTGCTCCTTTATTTAATAAGGTAATTGTAGTTTTGTTCCGTTTGGATTACAATTACCTTTACACTTCATTACATATCTAATTTATCGCGAAAGCCGAGAAAAACTGGGAAACGTGGAGCTTCTTTTACACCAATAAGGAACGATTTGTACTTAACAATCTTTCCTACAAGTGCGCCCTCTTTGTGCATATCCCAAAGCTCTTGGCGTGTTGTAGCATCAAAACCAGTTCCGATTTTGAACGTAATACCTGTTGTAATATCTTTGACCACAAGTGCGCCAAGTGTATCACCGCCAACCTTGCCGTCTTTATGGTCTGAGCGGACGGTATTGCCGAGTGCGTCCAGTGTTGCTTCATTGTGGTTATGCAATAACTCTTCTGCTTCCACAACTTCTGCTTCTGAGTCCGCAAACCGTTTTAACTTCAGCAAGTATCCTTGCTTGACGGTAGAACGACCGTATTTGTACGGGGCGTCGCGTTTGCGAATCATCACGCCCTCAAAACCTTCTGAAAGAACGCGCTCTTCAAACCAAAGAAGCTGTTCTTTGTTGTGTACAATTTCATGAGGAAGAACTTTAACACGTCCTTTTGTCTGTTTGAAACAACCTCTAACTTCCCATAAGGATAAATGGTCGAATCTTAAGTGATACGGAACTTCAGGGTTAGTCCAATAATCGAACACGAAGTATGTAAAATCAGGTTCACCTTCTTGGGACATAACCCCACTTGTGGTGTTCTGCATACAGTTTTTGTCCACTGGTGAACCAACAATTAATTCACCGTCCAAACCATTTAACAACGGAAATTTTGAAATCTCACTTTGGACAAACTTATTAGGAATTGGTTTTAGACTTCGACTTAAAACCTTTCCATCTTTTATAACCGCTCGGATACCGTCTAACTTTGCGCTTACTAGTACCGGATACTCCAATTTTTCCAGTTCTGCTTCCACTGCCAGCATTGGTTTTAAATTTGCCATTTTGACGACCTTTCTTTTGTCTTACCTGCTTTAACGCTGCTTTTGCAGCACTATCACAATGAGCATTGGATTTACTTCTCGCATCCTCTAAATTAGAATGCCCTTTAACGTGTTTAAAACTAATCTCAAGGTTAAACTGATTCTTCAGTAACCACAAATATTCTATCGCTTGGTTCTCCTTTTCCTGTTTAGGAATACGTTCTCCAGTAAACGCGCTTATAGCAGGAATACTATCTAATTGCACCAGTATAGAATCGCCTTTGTGAATCAGGAAACTTTTTATGCCGTTATATATTGCGTCTGCAACGGCAAGCATTTCTGCTTCACACGCGCTAACAACATCAAACGTGTAAAATCCACTTCCTGCTTTTTTACCTCGCTCGCAGGCTATCCAAAAACCATAGCCTGCAGAACGAGAACGGCTACAATAACTGGCATCAGTCATCACCGTTATAAACATCAAGAACCCTCGCCAAATGCAATATCAAGTTCTTCGTTCATTGCGATGTAGTATTGCGGAAATTCTGTTGTGGTTACTTTACGCAAAACATCAGCAACGGCTTCTTCACCAAAGCGAGGTGTCAAACGGTCCAAACGGTCTACGAACTCGTCTTGGCGTTTAAACACGTCTTTCCAGTAGTCGAGTTCGCTTTCGGAAAGTTCGTAAGCCTGTGCTTCTTCGTTCCATTTGTGTTTTAAGGAACGGTCCATACCACGCGCCAAAGATTCAGAAATGTCTTTGTGTTGAGAGCTTTTTGCGGTCAATTCTTCCACAATACCGTTAACAATCACTTTCATTTGATTACCTTTCTATTGTTTAGTAACGTTTTCAGCTTCCTTTTGAACGTCTCGTAAATACATATCGTTCAAAATTTTTGCTTCTGGGGTTAAATGCCACGACAGCATCATATTCAACATAGCCCGCAAGCGGGTAACGAAAATCTTGCTTCCTTCCAATTCGCCTTTCTCATGCAAATGCAGGACAAACTCCTCAAGTGCAGCCATCTCGTTGGCAATGAGATAGTCTGGTGTACAGGACAAAGCACCAAGCATAACACAGATACCTTGCGGATGGCTCATAACGAACTTTTCCAGTTGCGTTGTGTCAAGTTGCAAATCCAAAGCGGCGGCAACCTTTTCGTCCATCATTTCGGTTTTAACAAAGGAATCTAATTCCTTTAATTCTTTAGCATTCATTATTTTCCTCAACAATCTAAAATTATTCGGTATTACATACAAGACGGTTCGCCGATATGTGAAGCAATCATTTCACCCATTGCATATCCCATCTTTTCAACAGCTTCATCATAACCTTTTCGATATACTTGAGCATAAATATCGCGACGGTAACTTGACAGCTCATCATGGTGTCGAGCTTTTTCAATAACCAATGCCTGCAAAAAGCAACCTGCATACGATAGTCGGCAAAGAGTATAGTTCCTGTTGTTAAACTTATCCGGATACTCATTATAAAGTATTCCTTTATTTATAAGGTTATTATAAACCCTTAAATCTTTTTGAAATTCATCAGAAGCAGTATTAAAACCTTGCTCCGGATACTCGCTAATTAATTCCAATTCATAAGGATTGAATTGTTCATTGATATCAATCATCATTCCACCTCTTTAGGTGCAACAATTTCCAATCCAGGCATACCATCTTTAATGACGAGAATTTGGTCAAAAAGTTTGGTTTGCTCTTCAGACAGTTTGCGGTACATGGAAAGTTTCAATGACGGTTTCCATTCCACAATATCGTCCAAGCGAATGCCTGCTGCTTGCAATTCCGGTGTCAGGCTAACCATTGCACCTTTGTCAATGGTGCGGGAAATAACCCGTTTACCGTTGAGCGTATAACCGCCTTGTAATTCGAGTTTGTTTGTTCCCTCATGTGCTTCTGCAAAATAGGCGGTAAAAATCTTTTTACGCAATTCTGCTTCACGCTCTTTAATGGTTTCCATTTGTTGCTTGAGCGTGTACCACTCATTGAATTCCTCTTGGGTGACGGTTACAAGAGGTTTACTGTTTAAACTCATTGACTTACTCCTTTTTGGTTTGTTGTTTAAGTGTGGTTATAATAACCCGTAAACCAAACAGATGCAATGGTCCATATAGGTTTACGGGTGTAAAATTACGTTAAATAAAACGGTCTAAATCCGGCTTGCTGTAAGTCACGCCTTTTTTGATTTTACCGTTTTCATCAAATACTGGCACACCGAAATCGAACTTAGACCAGTTGCTACGATTTACTTCTGAAAGGACACCAATAGGGTCGCCCGTCAGTTCGTACAGGACGCCGATAGCTGTAACCACAGTATCAGCCAAAGCGTCAATTACTTCACGTTTGCGCTCTTTATCATTGAGGATTGCTTCCAAGCGTTCTTTGGAGCAATCCATTTTGTTTTTCCAGCCGTGTGCGTTATCTTCAAGCAAACCTGTCGTATGGGACTTGACGTTATGCTTTTTATCTACCGCATCGGTAAACTCTGCCATCTCTTCATAATGGCAACCAATTTGGACAAGCAGGTCGTCTTTGGTTGGGAACTCTTTGGCACGTCGGAACCACTCGGCAATGTTGGACGCTACATTTGCATCAAAAAATGCACATTTTATTAAGGATACACCAACATTTAACGGGAAATGTCCAACAATACCTTTTTCAAAAACGTAGGAATGCTCAAACACGTCTAACGTCTCAAAGCGTTCTGTAAATGTAAAAGAATTTGCGAAAAGTTTACTTACGCTGAGACCTTTTTGTTCTGGAAATTTTAACAAAATACCGGAAACACGGCAAAGACGTTCATATACGGTCCGCATTTCACCAGATACAACATCTTCACCTTTTTTAACATAAGAATCAACTTCTTCGCGTGGAATTTCTGGAAAGTGATATTTTGATTCATAAGGAACTGATTGCTCGATTTGGCGTTTAATTTCACGCACAATTTCGCGTTCAACAGGATTAGTGTTGACAGTATCGTTGAGACCCTCAAAAACACTTTTCCAATCTGTGGAAGTGAAAACGAGAACCAAATCGTCGTTTTCCACGACAGGGTCTGTTGGCATAACAATATTAAACCGTCGAGAACTGGTGCAGTTATGATTTCCAGTTAAACGGTATTCGTCGAAAGCGGGAATCTTCAAAAGAAACTTTAAAGATTCACGCTTACCGGAAACTTCCACTGTGGTTACACGATGTTCTTCGTATTTAGTATCCAATAAAACTTTTACTTGCATGATATTACCTTTCGTAGATTAAAGTTCCACAAGACCTGTTAAAATTTCAAGTCCTGTGTTAAAAAATTCGTGTTTGCAAAAACGGCAATGGTCTAGATAGGACGCGTTTTGCTCTGCCATATCCATGTTTACGCCAAGAATAATATCTTCTATTGCTAAACGATTATCGTAACCGCCCTGCTTGCAAAAATAACCGGACAAATACAAGGCATTTTTAATACGGTTCTTTTGAATACGCCATGAGAACACCCCAAACCAGTTTTTAATCACTTCTTCTGGAAAGAATGGTAAATGGAAGCGACGTTCCACAGGTTTATGTTGTCGCAGCATCGCAAACATGACGTTGAGAATACGGTCTACAACCTCTTCCTCTTCATCGGTTTTGTCCACAAGCAATAGGCTTAAGACTTCATCAGGACTTATTGTTACGTTAAAAGACGGATGACCCTCAACATCACGACCCGTTGTAACCACATGGTCGCGGTAAATAAGAAAGTTCCGTACTAACCCGATTTGTTCGGCAGGCATGGATACGTTAAAGGTTAGAACACGGTCTAAACCAAACTTAGTGTCCAATTCGATTTTAACGGCGTGTTTCATCTTGTTCCTCACCGTAATTCCAGTTGCAATCCATGCTGTAACCAGTATGGTAGTCGAAAATTAAACATTCTATCACACGACCATTTTTCAATTTTACCAATTTATTTTGAAATGAGTAGGAACTGAACGTATCAGTTCCCTTATCATACATAGTAGCGTCACTAGGAAGTTTTGCAGGTTCGCAAGCAGCCAAAAGCACCGCAAACGCAAGAACGAGATATTTCATTTTAAACTCCATAATTTGTCAGTTCTGACATAAAAACATGAGGGCTAACATAACCATCTACTTCGTTGTAAACGACACCGCAATGGTTAAAAGCGACTACCATCGCAGGGTTACGCAGTTCTTTGAGTTTGTCCAGCACAACCTTTTCAGGTTCGTCGGAAGCACCGCACCAGCATTGGTAAACGGACAAACCTACAATGCTTCGGAGTTCCTCTTCAAGGTTCTCGCTTTTAAGAACCTCTTTAATTCGGGCTTCCGAAACAAACGGCGCATGGATAGCACTTTTAGTGGAAATACTTTTATTCAATGCTCTTAGCATTTCGTCCAGAAACAGACTTAACACTTTGGTAGTTGAACGATATGCTTCCGCAAAAGATTTCAAAAACCAAAAGCTATCAGTAATCACTAAGGCGTCAGTGTTCTTCATGTTGGTGCAGTAAGACAGTTGCCGTCGTAGTAAGGACTCGATTGCGAGTAACTCGGAAGGACTTGCTTCTACTTGAAGCGTAACTTTACGATGTTTACCGTAATAGCTATCCTTTAATACTTTTACTTCCATGTCAAACTCCAAATATTATTTCTTGTCCAAGCGTTTGTAAACTTCGCCACCGCAGACAAAATGTACAAGATACACCAGCGTGAAAGACACTGCATAGCCTGCAATATCAACAGGGCTTGTTGAATCCAGCATACGGTTGAATAAGAATACGCTTGTAGCGTACACGGCGAACAGAGTTAAACTGCGAATGATACCTTTAAGCATTTGTTGCTCCTTGTGTTTAAGTGTAGTTATAGTAACCTAGTTCTAAACAGATTACTATAACCTTTACAAATCAATACATTACACATCTAGTTCCTTGCCAACAACGTCAATCATACGTTGAATAAAAGGTTCCAGAAGTGCAACGTGTGCAGGTTCGCAAGACTCAACAGCACTTTCGAGATACTCTTTGGCACGGCGCATTCCCAATTTACTTTTGCAGTCGAGAAGCAATGTTGCGTAGTGTTCCAGAACATCACACAATTCGCCATCAATCAGGCTGATAATAGCCTCATCACGTTCACGGTTGAAATCTTCAATAGTCTTTTCCATATTACAACTCACTAATAATATCAATGTTCAGTATACGGTAACATTTACCGTAAAAACTGTAATTTTTAACAATGTCAACAGGCTTACATTCCATAATAAACCCGTTAGCGATTAAACTTGCCAATGTCGCGTCCAATGCAGCATTACTACCTCTTGGATACTTGGCGTAAGAAGTAATGCGGGACAATCTACGGGACAAATAGCTTCGTGGGATAACACCGTCCACTTGCATCTGCGGTTTAATACCGTAACTTGCTGGAAGAAACTCGCGGAGATACTCAACCATAATGGACAACATCTTACGCTCACGGCTATCATCAGACAAACCAATATCACCGTCCATAAGTTTTTGGCTCATGGTTCCGATGTCTCGTCTAACCACAGTAATAGCCCAGTCCAAATGTTCCTTAGTGATAATCGGCGTAATCCAGTTATCTGCAACGGCAAGCAAAGCTGCTAGTCGAGCAGCTTTTAACGCCGCACGGTTCCACATTTGTCGATAGCTTTCTTCGTCCGTCTTGTTAATCTCGTTGTCGCATTCTAACTCGAACTTACTCAACATCTCCGCAGCTTCCGCAGTTTTATCCACAGGTTGTGAAGTTCGCATATTAAGTAAGTTTTGAGCTTGGAAAGCGAGTTTAACCAGACCGTCTGTTAAAGCCTCGTCCGGCGCAGTCAAAGTCTTTTCGTTCATCGGTGGACGTTGACCGTCGTACTCAATAATAAGGAAACGGCTAAGGAAACCATCTTCCATCATGCTAGGTGTCAAAGACTGATAGAAAGTATCAGGTGTCGTTTCGCCTATCATACTGTAAGCAACACCGCTAACGGACGCAATGTTATTATCCTTATTTGAGTAACCGATACCACCAACAACACTTTGCGGACCAGATTTTTGATACAGGTTCGTCATCTGTGTTCGGAGTGTGGTTAACGGACCGTCTTTAAGGTCATCTGACAAACGTTTGAGTTTACGTCCCCATTCACCGCTAACGTTCACAAAGCTAGGGTTCGCAGCAACGGCTTTCATTAACGCCGGACCGCTGGCATAGTCCGTAAAGTCAACAAAACTATGGAAAGTCGGCATCTTTTGACTGGCTGCTGCAATTAATGAAGAGATTCCCGAGTGCATGGCTTCCTTACCAACCGCACTTCGCGCAATAAGCACGATGTACATATTGAGACCTGATTGTGGAATATGCCATGCTTTACCGCAGATACCAGCCAACAAACCCAAAGCTGACACAATGGCAACCTCTTTAACAGGACGCGGTGCAGTTTGATAGATGTACTGTGCGATTCGCCCAGCAAACCCTGGACACCAACTCAATCCGACTTTACCGCTGTTTACGACTTCTGCGCTTACAGGGGCAGCAAGGCTCGCTACAACAGGGGCAGGGGTAGGGGCTACAACGGGCGCGGTTTGGTTTGCAACGTGCAAGGCAGGCTCAACACGGCTTGCCATTGGTGCGCCCTGTATATTGGCAATAGCTTTTGCTGCTTTTTGCCGTATCGCCGCCGTAGCGTCAATGCTGGCAGCCAAGCAACTTAAATCTACCGCTTGTTCTGCAGCCTCACGGCTACGAATCATTTTCAGAGTTCTGTTTAAGTACACATCGTTTTTAACAGCTTTTTCACGCTGTCCTAATGCACTCATACGGAACAACCGACGGCACTGTTCGTTACTCGGAGAATAGAAAGTAAACATTGACATTAAAGCAACGTCTGCTTCCGACTGGCTAGGATAACCTAACTCATGCCAACGTCCTTCGTACAACGCCAAGAACTTCTCTTTGTTGTCCGCTTCAGCAGCAGTCTTGAGGACATACCAGTCGTCATCGACAGCTTCCACTTCCTCAAGTTCGATCGTCGCACCACGAATAACGTCCATCTGACTCGCCATATTGCAAGCCATTTCATTCCGGTCTGCAATAGGTAAGTTCTCGACAACCCTACCTGTGGTTACAATAAAACGTTGACGAGAATATATCTCAACGTTACCACGTTTCCGACCTGCACCAACATCTGCTCGAACCCAGATGTGCAAACCTTTGCCAGATACACTGGATTCAGTATAGCTCGCATAAGTTTTCATCATCCGGTAATACAAATCGTAGTCTTCTTGTGTCGTCCACAACTCCGGATGGTCCGGACAGTTTTCAGCGTCCTTAACATCCAAGTCGATACAAGTATAAGGGTCGTTTTCCGACAGGATAAACCCCACATTAAGACCACGACTATAAGCAGCTTGGCAAGCATCCTCGAAACGCATCCAAGTGTTAGGCTCATTTACGGAAGCATAAATCACCTTCCCGTTAACCACAGTGCAAGGTGCTTTATCGCCTCCGCAAATCGCCCATTGAGGACGTTCCCTCAATTCCGCAGGAATTAAATTCCAACTCATATTATTCGCCTAAGTCAATCGCTTTTTGTTCAAGATATCTATCTCGCAAATACTCAAGTTCGGCGTTAATCTTCGCCAAATAGTTTTTGCGTTCCGCCAGTTTAGCCTTATATTCTTTATGGTACAAGTCGTGGAGCATAACTTCGCCATTACGTTTACGTTTCTGGTTCCGGTTGTATTTAAGGTAACTGATTAACTTTTCTTCTTTTTCAAAGTTGACGCTTTCTGCACCAGTTTCTACAAGCTCTTTGAATGTCGTACCTACGGCTAAGGCTCGCGGTCGGCTCATTAAGTATTGCAATGACAGCACAAAGTTCGGTCGTTTAATATGCGATGGCGAACACTTCGCCCGCAATTTCATATACTCGGCAAAGTCTGCTTCTGTAATCCACAACGGCGGCTCAACCAAAGCAAGTTCTTGTCCAAAGATACGGTAATAGTCGGTCAAGTAAGACTGCACCATTTCAAATTCCAAGTCTGCATGACTTAACTTATCTAAGTATGCCAAGTTACGCATCAGCATTAACGGCGATTCTGCCGTCTTCATAACCACACGACCACGCTTCGCCCGCAGACCGTCTAACTTACTTTTGAGGTAGTCGACAGTAATTTTGTCAACGTCCAGCATCATAGCGTCTTTTTTGAGGCTGGCGATATTTTCCACAACTTCTGCAACCGCAGTCGGAAACTCTCGAATCAACGCCTGCATCAAAACATCTTCTTCTGACTTAACTTCAGTCTCGTGTTCCACATTATCTGTGGTTAAAACATTAACTACATCTGCCATTTTAAATATCTCCAAGTGATACAGCGTTTAAGACTTTCGCGTGTTGTTGCGCGTCTTTCATATTAACGTGAACCAGACCTTGCTCAAGCAGTTTCATCTCCCAACTCAATCCTTGCCATCTAGTACCGTAATCATAAAATCCACGGTCTTGACTGTAGGCAATGTAATAGTACGTCTGACCAATAGCAAGCGGTTCAGTTTCGCCTTTAATGAATTCGTGTTTACCGACAGTAATAACCACACGGCAGCGTCGGTATTCGGCATCGTCCCAAGCAGGGTGGGTTTCACATTGCACCCATTCGCCGTCCACTTTCTTTTGCCAACGTGTCCAAGGTTTGTCTGTTGTTTTAGCGTCTGCTGCATACAGAAACATAAGGTCTGCTCGCAGGTGCTGAATAGTATTGCTCATTTTAATACCTCTTGAATAAGGTTAAGTTTACAGATTTAACGGTAACGGCTCAAATTCGCCCGCATAGCCACTTTTAGGGGTTACCCTATACTTACCCTTACCCGTGCCTATAAATGCGCTGTGAGGCTCAAATTGGGGCTGCAAACGTGCATCTTTATAACCACAATGTAAGGGTAAGGCGTTTGGGCGGTTGCCGTTGCTTTAAAGAGGTTTGCAGTATAGGAGGATTTAAATAGTAATGCTAGTTGGTGATGTGAGCTTTACACAAAATTTACATTTAGGAGCGGTAATGTAAGAGTTGGATGGGTAGGTTGTTTTTAATGTACTTTGTGAGTTATTAAAAATTATACATGCGAATGTGTATGGTTTGTGCATTAAAATTTAAATGTTTAAAACTAAATGAACACGTACAGAATTAACATAACTTAACAAAAAAACAGTATATACCCTCTATCATTAATATATACTGTTCAATGACCCCCTGTTAGTAAAAAAAATAATAAAAAATAAAATTAATTAAATTTAATTATAAAAAACTTATAAAATATATATACTTATATATATCTATTTAATATATATATTATTTATTATTATTATTTTGGGGTATTAATTCGGGGTATTTAATTTGTTAACATATTAATAGTAAGCCCTCTCCGTAAACAATGTTTCGCTGTTAAAATTGCGTAAAGTACATAGCGAGGTGAAAATTTGTTACCCCGACAAAAAAATAATGCCTTTTGTGTGTAGCATTTTGTTACCCCGACAAATTTTAATGTATAGTGGTGACGGCATTAAAAATTGGTGCGGTGATAGGTAGTGATGGTCGTTCGGACTTAAATCCGAAAGTTGAGGGTTAAGGAAGTGTAAAAGTACTTGTGTAGGTCTAAGACTTGGCGTATAGTTTGGGTTGTAGCAGGGTTACCTGTGGTTATAAATGGAGAGTTAAAATGAACTACGATGCATGGTTATTTACTGGTGAAAGAGACGAGGAAGAGGAAGCCGAAATTGAAGCTAGACGTAAGTTATATGAAGAACAACGTCAGGAACAAGAAGACGATAGGAACTATTACGATTGGCAGTGATAGTGGGTTCGGAAGTGGGTGGAGTAGGATGGAAGTTCCTGCGGGCGATAGTGATAGTGGATGGCTTCCTTGTGGGTGGCTTCCTTGTGGTTAAGACTGTTGATAGGTAGCGACGAGTTTCCGATTTGGTTCCGAAATCAGTTTTATTTGGTAGCGAACTGGTTCCGAATTGAATCGGAAATTTATTTTGACTGTTTGGTTCGGATGTTGAATCAGAAGAGGATTTGGAGGAAATAAGGAATGATAGATGAAAACACCAGCTAGTCTATTGGATTTGTCTAGCTGGTGTTGGATGTTAGGTGTAGGATAGATTAGATAAAGAATTGGTCAAGAAAACGGTCTAGGATACGTTTGGATTCTCGGCGTTTGATATCTGTAAAGACGCAACAATCTCGGATGTAGTAGCTTGGGATAGGGATACGGCGTGATGTTGGGACGGCAGAACAGGACTTCACTGTGTAGTAGTTGTCGTGAACTGCTGACGGCATATTGTTTTCTGGAAACTCGATGATGTATTTAGTAGTTTTTAGTTTCATTTTAAGACCTTTGCGGTAATTGGTTAGTTTTCGCGTATGCTGGCGTTTAGCTGCTTTAGCGTGGGTTAGGGTTAGCAACGGCTCAAATAGGGCTTGTGGGCGAAATTTGGCGGGTTGCTGGCGGTTTTGTGTGCTTTGCCCGTGCGTTGCCGTTGTTTTGCCGTTGGTTTTGGCGGGCGAAGCCGCGCATAAAAGGGCTTTCGGCGTTTTTATACGCAGGGCTGTCGCGATTTTTGTACAGCTTTCGCGATTTATTTGCAGGGCTTTCGGCGTTTTTCTGTGTGTCGCCGTTTGCTTGGCTGGCTCTATTGGCTCTATTGGCGGTAACTGTGGTTATAACTACCTTAATAGTCACTTTAGTAACCATACAGGCGCAATAATACCCCTAGTAACCATTACCAAAGTTACGATACCATGCGTAATAGACAGACACTATTGTTTGCGCCGTGCCATTAACAAAAGCAATAATAAGTGTAATGTTAATCTAAGTTGACGTGTGTTAATAAACTGTAAAGGTAATGTAAAGTAAGTTTTACATGGCTAAAGTGTAAAATTGCTTGCATTTTGGCTAAATTTAGTGTATTTACGCGCGCTCATTAATATGTTTTTTAATGCCCAATTACTTTTTATTGTTTACACAATATTTATATAAGTTAACGCCATTTAACAAAATAGGCGGTATAATGGCCTCATTGGTTAAGCAAACAAAGCAACCAATAAAACGCAAAAGGCAAACCGCCTTAAATTTAAAACTAATTTATAGGAGTATTAAAAATGGCTGTAACTTTAACCAAAACTGCAAAAACTGCAAAAGCAACACGCGTTACTAAAGCAAAGGAGCAAAAAGCAGTTACCGAGCTTTTAAACGTGCCAAACGTTGTAAACTTGTTGCCTGCACCTGTTGCAACACCTGCAAAACCGCAAAAAACCGAGCCTGTTATTAAAAACGGCATTAAAGCCCCAATGCGAGCCGGTAAATGTATGGCAGTATGGCAAGCGTGCGAGGCCTTGTACAAAGCAACAGGTAAGGTGCCTACACTCAAAGAGGTTATGGCGTGCGAGGCAATGCAAGGCGCAAACGCTACTAATACGCAAATTGAGTTTTACCGCTGGCGTAAATTTAACGGTTTAAACGCTAAATAACATATTAACAATTAGGCGGGCAAAACCGCCCGCCTAATAACCAAACAACATATTTTAAAAGGTTAATAAAATGCAAAACTTTAACAACCAAGTGGCAGGCTTGGCCATTGAGTTATTTAATAACTGCGAGGTTTACAACATTGCAAAGGCGCATTTTGAGGGTAAAGCAGAGTTTAAGGAGCTAAGGCTTGCTGTTTGCCAAAATGCTTGCCTGTTTAGTATTTACCGCGTGAGCAATATGGGCAATTACTCAACCATACAGCTATATACTGTAATAGCAAAGGCTATTTTGGCAGCTATTAAAAAACGGGTAACTAATAGTTACTATGTGCATGAGGCTATTTTTGGCTATATTGAGGGTTTAAACGCTAAGCCATTGGTTAACGTTGCACTGTATGCTATTGAGGGTTATTTAACTCGCTACAAAGGAGCTACAAGTGAGCAGTTAGGCTTACTGTTTGAGCAAGGTAAATTTACTATGCTTGCACGCGCCGTTGAGCTTTGCCCGTTAGCCAATGTACAGGCCTTTTGCAATGCAAACAATGTGCATAATTGCAGTAAATGTGTTACTTGCTTTGTATTTGAGCAATGCCAAGCATTACCAACATTAAAAGCGGTTAAAAAGTACTTAAAGCAAACAGGCCTGTTTAATGGTTATACGCCTATTAATGAGGCATAACCATGCAAACTATTAACAATAAAGTAATAACCCAAGCAACTATTAATGCCTGTAATTGTGGCAAGCCACAATGTAAAACCTGTAACTGTATTATTACTAATATTAACCATAGTAATAATGCACTAAGTAAACAGTTAAAGGCTCGCTATGTTGGTAAACCTGCATGGCATATTAATAACATGTTAACGGTTTTACACGCCATTGGCGCAAATGTAGCAGGCTTGGCCGTTACCGTTGAGTTATACGGCAAACCATATAGCATAATTTAGGAGCAAACCATGCTTACAATTAAACCCAAAAAACCTACATATAAAGAGGTATTGCAAACCCTTAAAAATGAGGTACAACGCGCCGTGCGTAATGGCGCTGTAAAGGTTATGCCAAACGGTAAACTTAAATGCCGTGCGTTAACTTACTATGTAAATGAGTTTGGCGCATTGTTTTTGCAGTTAACACCAAAGCAACAAACCAAACTATTAAACGCTTTGGGCGGTTACACTTTACAAAAGGCGTTAGAGGTTTACGCCGTGCAATATGCAAGTGGCATTTTAGCCAAGCAAAAACGCCTTATGCACCCTGCAAAATATGCGTTATTGTTAGAGGTTTACAAGCTCGCACACAAACGCACATTTAGGAGTTACCGCTTTTATAAACAGGCCAAAGGTTGCTTTAAAATGCACTGTTTTTTACAGGAGCAAACAGCAATAAAACTTTGTAATGAGTACAACAAACGTAACAAAAGCTTAGGTTACATTGCCACGCCACGCAAACGGCAAAACGGCACATTAAATAGTGAGTATTACCACATTATACTAATGCCAAAGCAATAGTTAACACGCATACAATACCGCTTGCAATAAAATGCAAGCGGTATAATTTTATTTATTATAATAACGTGCGTTACAATAAACAGCGTTACAATAAACAACGGTACAAGCAAGCGCGGGTATATGTAACACCCGTTATAGTTACACGCGGTATAGTAGGGGGGTATAGTTGTATATGTGAGTAACGCCCGCGCCTTATTACCACCACCCAGCCGTCTCAAAATTCGGAAATAGGTCTACTTTCTATTACATCTACTAACAACACATCTACTGCCCTGTCAAATTTCACCCTCGAAATATTATCACCAATCCTCTTCGCCAAAATACGCGGCGTTGTAAATTTCGACACCACATTTACAAATCCATTACTTGTAATCCTCACACCGCCGCCATATAATACCAACTCATTACCACACCTTATTTGTGGTTATAACAACCAATCCCATCCTTAAAGGAGTAATCTATGAATAAATACGCACGGCGTATTCCACACGGTAAAGACCATATCGACGTGTATGACGTCTTGATTATGTTTGAAGTCCATGACCCTGCTATCCAACACGCAGTCAAGAAACTCTTGGCTTGTGGTCAACGCGGACATAAAGACGCACTGGAAGATTTGCAAGAAGCGAAACAATCTATTGACCGCGCTATTGAGATTGTTTCTACTTACGGGGAGAAACAAAATGGGAATTAATATCCGTGCCAAAGGACAGGCGGGCGAACGCGAAATTTGTCAGTTATTGGAATCACTAACTCTACCGATACTTGCCCAATGTGGTTATAAAACGCCACTGAAGCCACTGTTCCAACGTAACCAGAACCAAAGTGCTGTTGGTGGATCCGATATTACAAATCCGTTTGGCTTGTGTATCGAGGTTAAACGTCAGGAAACGTTGCAGGTCAATGCGTGGTGGAAGCAATGCGTTACGGCTTCAGAAGAGTTTGGCGGTGTTCCGATTGTGATGTATCGTCAAAACGGTAAGCGCAAGTGGAACTTTGTAATGGAAGCGTTCTTGCCTGTCACACCTATGAAGCAAGTATTGCGACGCGTTACTGTGGACCAAGAAGATTTTGAAAGTTGGTTTAAATACTACATTGAGACTTGGATTAAAGATGGTAAATACGAAGATTAAACAATCTAGTGGAAGTACCCATGCACACTGTGTGGGCGAATTTGAATGTTACGACGCACAAATAACACCACCGCCGCTCAATACGAAACTGTTTGTCATTTCAAAATACGGCGTAGCGCGTATCGGGACTTTTGACCCGAATTATGACGTGGCATGGTTTCCATTGTTGCGTATGCCGCAAACTGTAAAACAAAGGATTAGTAATGATAAAGGTTTATGACGCGCCGTTGGCGAATGTGAAATATGCCTATGTGGAATCACTCAAGCAATGTAAGAAGTTGTTCAAGGCGTTGGATATTCCGCGTGATAAACTTCCGGACGCTCCATGCGCTGCCCACACGCAAACACTTGTGAACAAGCGTGTAGAAGACGGACGCACGATTACCGATGTCATGTGTATCGTGTGGATGGTTCCGACTTGTTATATTGGAATGGACATTCCTTTGTTGGTGCATGAGGCTGTTCACATTAAGCAGGAAATTGCTATTTGGATGCAAGAGGACGCGTTCTCGCCTGAAACTGAAGCTTACATTGTGCAGGGTATTGTGGAAAACTTACTTCGCGAGTATAATACGCTTCGCGGTTAATAGCCGTGTTTACTCCTTATCTCCTGTGATGGACGGAAACTGGCAAGTTTAGGCTTGCCAGTTTTTATTTGCCTATCATAAAAATGAATGTTATAATTAAGGTAATTGATATTATAACATGATAATACGGGGTTTGTAAACGTGAAGAATATTATTACCGTTGGAGTTTGATATGTCCAAAATGTCGCAACGTTATTGGATCCGAAAGCAGAATGTTCTTTTAATTCGAGCGTTACGGGCTAGTTACGGATTTTCTGTTTTTGTGCTAATGCTTGTCCACCTTAACATATCGGGAACTATTATGCAGCGTGTTTACGCGAATAGTTCCTTACTTGGTAAAAGTTTGATATGGTTTTTGGCAGTTTCCACTATCCTTTTGATTATGGATGTTTTTGTGGAGACTGTGTGGAACTCAACAAAAGAGTGGATTAAAAAGCACTGCATGGGTTGCCACATCCGAATGCAACGTTTTGAGGCGTTAAATTTTATTGTCCGCGCGTGGTGTGCTTTTGCCACAAGATACAGACACTGGTTCTACCTGCCAACAACGTTCGGGTCTTTGTTTATTATTCCTTTGTCTACTCACTTGCACATTCCTAGTCCGCCTATTCTCAAGATATTCTACCTGTGGTTATTCCTATGGGGTATGGGTTGCGCGTTATTGGAAGGTGCAATTAATAATGGAAAATGGAAAAATGTTTAAACGGAAAACGAAGTGGATTTTATCCACATTGCTTTATTGTTCCCTTACCAGTCTGGCGTTGGCAGAGGTAAGGGAATCATTCCATGAAGCTATAAAAACAGGACCGATGGTATGGGATATCCTTTACTCGTGTCTTGCTGGCGCGGCAGGTGGATTAGTTCAGACTATTCGTAACTTGCAAAATCCGAGAACGTACAGTCATAATCTCGCTGTGGAACTTGCCGCAAACTTGCTGATATCGAGCTTCGCAGGTATAATGACATTCCTGTTTTTCTCAGGTACAACAATGATCAACGTCAACCCTGTAATGATAATGTTCTTTGCTTGCTGTGCTGGTGTTCTGGGTTACGAGATAATTCGCAAATATACAGATAATTTCAAGAAAACGGTGGACAAGAAAAATGATACCGAATCTTCTGACAAATAAATTGACCGTTTATGCGCTTGCAGGTGTGGTTATAGCCACGCTTGCAAGCGTAACAGGCGGTTACATTGTCAATAAGCATTGGCAAGATAAATGGAATGTCGAAATGTTGCGACAACAAAAGGAAATTGTTAAACACAAGACCGAAGTTCGTAACATGGAACGTAAGTCTGTTGAAGCTGTTGCAAAGATAGACGAAGAAAAAACTGCTGAATTAAAGGAAGCACGAGATGAAATCAATACTCTCCGCAGTAAGCTGTCTAATGGTACTATCCGCTTGCGGTCATGTCCAACCGCCGCCGTGCCAGTGCGAACAACCGAAGTTAGCACCCGTGCCAGCGTGGATAACCGACCCGAAACCAAACAAGGTGACGATTCAGAACGAGTTGGACAACATATTCTCAACATCGCCGAGCAAGCAAACATCGCAATAGGTCAGCGCGATGCCTGTGTTGCCATTTTAAAAGCTGACCGTGAAATAGGAACTCAAGATGGAAAAACAAATCAGTGAACACTTCAGTTTTCGAGAACTGACGCGTAGCGAGTCCGCTCGACGTGCAGGTATCGAAAACGTCCCTACCCCAGCGGAAATGGACAATATCTATTACACGGCGCAGCAGTTGGAGAAAATCCGCGAATATGTTGGACGTGGAATTATTGTAACAAGTTGCTTCCGTAGCGAACGCGTGAACAAATTGGTCGGCGGTAGCCCTACATCAGCACACCGCTTCGGTTTGGCAGCAGACTGCGATGCAATCGGTTTGACTTCTTTGGCATTTGCTAAAGAGTTGATTAAGATGCGTGACGCTGGTAAATTGGTATTCGACCAGTTGATTCTGGAATTTCCGGAACGCGGCGACGGTGCATGGGTTCACATTGGATTCCGCCGTAACGCACCGATGCGTAATCAAATTTTAACAGCAACCAAGAAAAACGGTAAAACTGTATATCTGCAAGGTTTGCACGTCTAATTAACAACTCCCGCGCTTAGAAGAAAATAAAATATTGGGCGCGGGCTTTCTTTCTGCTCACTATCATGTTTAATTGCTTAAAATTTTGTGAAAGAATGCTGGAAATATCCAAAGAGAAATCTCGTGTAGCAAGTGAAAATGCGGACTTTAAAGCGTTTTCAGAAGCGCAAGTGGATATTCAGAATTACGAGGGAATGCGAGACTATTATAATCGGTCTATTGAGGAAGCGGCTGCTAAATCAGTTGACAAACGACAATAATTGTGGTTATATAAGGCTCAAAAGTACGCGGAAGAATAACATGAACAAAGTAAATCCACTTGGTGTTTTGGATAAGGACTTGTTAGCTCCTGAATTAAGCGAAGATGAAAAAGCTCTTCGCGACTTGTTCGTGCTTGAGTATGTCAAAGACTTCCATCCTGTTAACGCTTGCTTGAGAATGGGCTTGCAAGTTCCATATGCGAACGACTGGGCTATCCGTTTTATGGAAGAGTCCTACGTCCAACAGCAAATCTCAAACGTAACAGGACGCAGACAGTTAACAGAAGAAGAGGTTAAAGCTAAGGACAAGGAACTTATCCTAACCACACTTCGTATTGCAATGCAAGACGGTCCACACGCATCCCGCGTATCTGCGGCGAAACAGATGGCTGTTATGCACGGCTTTGACCGCGCCGAGATTGAGGACGGTACTAAAGCATTGATAGACGTATTTAAGGACATTGCCGTCGGTATGGCGGTACAGGATAGAAAAGATGGCAGTCAAAGTTGATACTTTGCCAAAGAGATTGGCAGCAAACACGGTTTACGCGGCAGCGGATTACGGAATTGTGGTTACAAATGCCGCAAGTGACATCGTTTTGAGCCTTTACGGGCAATACTATTATCGTATGTATGGGGATTACTCAACCATACAAGAGATTCAGGCGGCAATGGCAGCCCGCAATTCGCTTGTACTTGTTGCAAATGGTGGCGCAGGGAGCGGCACAGAGGGCGCAGGCGGTGCAGGTGGTACACCAGCCACACCCACACCTACGCCAGCCCCTAGCGGCGTAAATATAGGCGAGTTTTACGCCGAATATCACGAGGGTTATATTGATGTCAGCACTATCCAAAAAGAGAAGAATACTTATTTCTCTTTGGCTTTCCCTAAACCTTTTAGCAAAAAGCCCGATGTGTTTGAAATTACCGCAGAAACCACAGATAAATCTAAGAAGATTGTCATCTACACAAGCGAGTTGACAAAAACTGGTTTCAAAGTTTCAACCAATTATCCGGAAGCTTTGCGCGGTATTCTGTTCCGCGCTGGTGTATTTAAATAATGTCTCAAGTATCCAAGCTAATCATCGAGCGTCAAAAAGCTCGATGGTATCCGTTAAAAGCGCACCCTGTCCAGTTGGCATTGGACAGGGCGGTTGATGACGGAATACGCTTTCCTGTGGTTCCAGCAGGTCGACGTTCGGGTAAAACAGAACGCGCTAAACGGTTTTTAGCGCGTCAAGCGATGTATTATCCGAACGAGAAATACTTTGCGGCTGCACCAACTGTCAACCAAGCTAAGAAGATTTGGTGGGACGATTTAAAAGCCTTGACTATTTCCTGTATGCACCCGCGTCCACCGTCAGAGTCCGAGCTAAAAATCTTTTTACCTAACGGAACTGAGATTCACGTTATTGGTCTAGACCAACCTCAACGTATCGAGGGTATTAACTGGACTGGCGGTATTATTGACGAGATTGCGGACGTTAAAGGGTCTGCATTGCAAGAAAACATCATGCCTGCACTGAATACCGTTAATCCAACGCGCCCTTATTATCGCGCGTGGTGCTGGTTTATCGGTGTGCCGGACGGTCTTAACCATTACTACGATATGTACGAGTACGCTATCAAAGGCGAAGACCCAGACTACAAAGTGTTCCATTGGAAGTCAGAAGAGATTTTGCCGGAAGACGTTATTGCGGCGGCAAAACGCACCATGTCAGCACGACAGTACAATCAAGAGTATTGCGCGTCCTTTGAAACTGCAAGTGGCCGTATTTATGAGGATTATTGCGCGGATAACTTCACAAATGCCGAGCTACAACCGACCGAAGAAATACATTGGATGCACGACCAAAACTTTACGCCGTTGTCATCCGCTATTGCCGTCATTCGCGATGACATTCCGTATTTCGTAGACGAGATTATTCTGGAACACGCTGTATCTCGTGAGTCTGCCAAAGAATTTGTGGAAAAATTTAAAGACCACAAGAATAAAAAGGTTTTCATTTATGGAGACCCTGCGGGACGTTCTGGCGAGAAACACGGTCACAAATCAGATTATGACGAGATTGAAGAAGTATTGCGTTTGCATGGTTGGAAGTATGAACGCCGTGTGAAACATAAACATCCAGCGATTAAAGACCGTCAAAACGCAGTGCGCGCCCTTATATTGAACGCTGAAGGCAAAGTTCGCTTGTTTGTGAACACCAGCAAAGCCCCTTACTGTCATAAAGGTTTAGCCACAGTTCAGCTTAAAGAGGGTTCTAGCTTTCAAGAAGACCAAACAAACCAGTATCAACACATCACAACTGCTATCGGTTACTTTGTGGACTGGCATTGGTCTGTTGGCTCTATTAAATTTACGTCCTCAAGGACAAAAGGAACTTAAATGTCCATTAAAAATACTCATCCTGCTTATGCCGAGAAAGTTCCTGATTGGGAAGTAATGCGCGACACCTATAAAGGTTCTCGTGTGGTTAAATCTAAATCAACAAAATACTTGCCACCAACGGCAGGTATGCTTTTGGACGGAATGAATCACGGTTGCGATGGTTTGGCGGCCTACAATAGCTATCTGTTGCGAGCGGTATTTCCGGAATATGTTAAGGAAGCTGTGGAAAACTATGTGGGTATGTTGTGGAGACGGCCTGCTACAATCAAACTTCCAAAAGGTATGGAAGGAATGCGGAATTTTGCCACACCTAACGGCGAAAGTCTTGTGAACCTGTTGCGTCGTGTTAACGAAGAACAACTGATTAACGGTCGTTGCGGGTTGCTGCTGGATTTACCACAGATAACAGAAGATACTACGTTACCTTATATTGCGCTGTACGATGCGGAAGCTATTATTAACTGGGACGAAAACGTTATCGGCGAGGGTCATACGGAACTTAACTTTGTTGTCCTCAACGAAAGTTCCGTTAAACGCACAAACGGCTTTAATTGGGACGTTTACGAGAAATATCGTTTGCTTCTTTTGGGCGAATTGGACGAAAATGAATCCAACGGTGAAGCAGATTACAAGCAGGGCGTGTTCACTCAAGACGGCACGTTTGAATACGACCCGTCCAATATGATTACACCTGTTTACAAAGGCGTTCCTTTAAAAGAAGTTCCTTTTGTCTTTGTGAACACCAAAGACTTAACGTCTAATCCCGATGAACCGCCTTTGTTGGCACTGGCGAATCAGTCCCTTGCAATTTACCGCGCAGAAGCGGATTACCGCCAAACACTCTACATGATGGGTCAGGACACCCTTGTGGTTATCGGAGCTATGAATCGCGAAGAGGACGAAAAGGTGCGTATTGGTTCTGGTGCAGCCCTTCACATTGAGCAGGGCGGTGATGCCAAATTCATTGGCGTTGATGGTCGTGGTTTGCCTGAACAACGTTATGCACTGGTAAACGACCGCTTACGCGCGGAAATTCAAAGTGGTCAACTGTCAAACTCAAACGACAAAGTGGAATCCGGTATCGCTTTGCAGACACGTTTGGGCGCACAAACTTCTACACTGATGCAGATTGCTATTAGTGGCGCGGCAGCCCTTGAGAAAATCCTCAAGTTATGCGCTAAATGGATGGGTTTAAACGAAGATGAAGTTGAAGTTCATCCTAACCTTGAGTTTGCCGTTAACGATTTGGAAGGTCAAGACCTGTTGATGTATATGCAAGCAATCCAACTTGGTGCGCCGATTTCACACGAATCTGTCCACCGCCTTGCCCTGTCTAAAGGTTTAACCACAATGACATACGAGGACGAGTTAATCCAAATTGAAAAAGAGATTAAAGAGGGTCGTCGTGTTACAGTTCCACAAAATGTAGGTTTGCAAGTTCCAAACCCTGCTAATGACAAACCTGTTGACAAGCCGAAAGATGACGAGGCATAATAGCCCTGCTATTCACAATTAATTGGAGATTCAAAATGGCATTACAAATTATCGTAGAGACTCTGGATGATGTTGATGAAAAATACCACGACCTCTACACAGAAAAAGACGGCAAGTTTGAACTGACTGGCGTTGAGGGTATGAAAACCAAAGCGGACGTTGACCGCTTGCAAACCGCATTGACAAAAGAACGCGCAGACCATAAAAATCTGAAAGAACGCGTGAAATTGTTGGGCGACCGTAAAATTGAAGACGTAATTGTGGAACTCGACCGTATTCCAGAATTGGAAGCCGCCGCTAAAGGCGACAAAAACGTGGACGAATTGGTTGAAGCTAAACTTCGCGCTAAAATTGTTCCTGTTGAACGCGAACGCGACAAATACGCCAAAGAGTTGGAAGAGGCTAAAGCCACTATTGGCAGTTACGAAAGCGCATCCCGTGTTCGTAAGATTCACGACAGTATCCGTTCGGCTGTTGGTAAACAGCAAGGTTTCCAAAAGTCCGCTATTGAGGACGCTGTAACACTCGGTGAACGCCTGTTTGAAGTTCTCGACGATGGTAGTGTGGTTACAAAAGACAATGTAGGCGTAACACCTGGAATCAGTGCAGAAGATTGGTTGTCAGACCGTAAGAACGATAAGCCTCACTGGTGGGGTACTTCTCAAGGCGGCGGCGCAGCAGGTAGTCGCGGCGCAGGTGTAACAGGCGACAATCCGTGGACTAATGGTGGTTGGAATTTGACTAAACAAGGTCAAATTATCCGCGAAGACCCTAAACGTGCGGAACAACTTGCCCGCGCAGCAGGTACTACAATCGGCGGTCCGAAACCTGAAGCCAAAAAATAATCGTTGACAATTTTAAGCAGCCATGTTACAGTATCTTGAAAGTAGCATGGCTGCTTAACTTTTTGAGTCTAGGGTCTTGAGGACGTAGACTTTAACTCCTAATTTCAATCTAAGGATATACAAATGACAGTCCGTATTTCTGACGTTGTTGTACCGGAAATTTTTAACCCCTACGTCCAACAACTGACCCAAGAAAAGTGCCGCTTGATTCAATCCGGTGCTTTGCAAATTGACAGCGGTTTGTCCGCTGATTTGGCTGGCGGTGGTTTAACTTTCAACCGTCCGTTCTGGAACGATTTGGCTAATGAGGACGAAAACGTCACAACTGACGACCCGTCTCAAAAATCCACTCCTTCCAAAATCACTACCGGTAACGAAATCCAAGTTCGCATGAACCGTAACAAATCATGGTCTAGCATGGACTTGGTTGCTGACTTGGCTGGCTCTGACCCTATGGCTGCTATTGCCGACCGCGTTTCTTACTACTGGGCGCGTCGCTTGCAAGCTGCCTTTATTGCCACAATGAAAGGTGTCTTTGCCGACAATGCCGCTGCTCCTACCGCTAACGAACACGTTTTGAATGACTTGACATTTGACGTTCGCGGTACAACTTACCAAGCAGGCGTGACCGACTTCAACGGTGGTTCGTTCCTGGATACTTGCCTCACTATGGGCGACAGCATGGACCGTCTGTCTATGGTGATGGTTCACTCCGTTGTCTACAACAATATGCTGAAACGCAACTTGATTGAGTTCATTCCTGTCTCAATCAACAACCACGCTGTCAAAATTGCTCATTACTTGGGTCGCCAAGTAATTGTGGACGACAGTATGCCTGTAATCGAAAAAGGCGTATTTGAGTCTTGGCTGTTTGAAGCTGGCGCGGTCAAACTGGGTCAAGGTATGCCTGCTGTTCCAACCGAAGTTGAACGCAAACCTGATGCTGGTAACGGCGGCGGTCAAGAAATCCTCTACAACCGTCAAGAGTTTGCAATCCACCCTGTCGGTCATGCGTTCGTTGGTACACCAGCTAAAGGCGGTCCAAGCAACGAAGCAACCGCGAACAACTTGGCGCATAAAGACTCTTGGAAGCGCGTGTTCCCTGAACGCAAGCAAATCAAGATTGCTCGCCTGATTACCCGCGAATTCAAATAATCCTAAACTGTGGTTATAGATGGTTTAATGGCCTTCTATAACCACAATGGAGACCGAAATGCAAAATATTATTGATGCGTTGAAAAAATTGGACGTTTCAAATGACAACCACTGGACAGTCGATGGACAACCTCGCCTGGACACTGTCAAAATGCTTGCTTCAGACCCATCTGTTACCCGAGACACCCTCAATGCGGTCGCACCGGATTTCAACCGAGAAACAGCCGCAAACTGGGAACCGAAGCAAACGGAAGGGCAAGTTCAGACCCCGTCCGATAACCAACAAGGCGCAGAAAACCAGCCGCAAGAAAATTCTGTTACAGCAACAGGAACAAGCGTTGATGCAGGGTCTGAACCTCAAGATCCGGAAACCAAACCGGAAGAAAAGGTAGAAGAAACCGATATCGAAGTTCTTGAAAAAGCTCTTGCCGATGCCGAAGCCAAAACGAATGAAAAACTTTTGGCTAAAGAACAGGCTGAAGCGGACTATGTTGCTGCTTTGCAAGAAGAGGATGCCGCTCGCTTGGCTTTGGACGCTGCAAAACCGAAAACTGACGATTTGGATCCGGTTCGCGGTTATCTGAATGCTCAACTGGAAGCGAACAACGAACGCAGCCGTGTTGTAGAAGCATTGCGTGAAGCTGGCGTTACGCCGGAAGTTCTGCAAAAGTTAGCAGGCGTGAATCCAACGGATTTAGCTTACTCAACTAAGAAATAGGTTTATCATGTCGCTCATTGTTGAAGATGGTTCTATTGTCCCAAATGCAAATAGTTATGTTGACCTTGTTGAAGCAGATAACTATTTCACGGCACGAAATAACCATGTGTGGTTATCGCTGGAACAGACCGCTAAAGAAGCACTTCTGATTGCAGCAACCGACTACATAGAACTTCGCTTTGGGCGACGCTTCCTCGGAAAGAAGAAGCAGGATAATCAGCCGTTAAGTTTCCCAAGAACGGGAATTACTTACATTAGCCCAATTCCGGAAGTTCTTAAAAAAGCGTGTTTTGAATACGCCATTCGTGCAAATAACGCTCCGCTTGTTCCAGACCCTAAGTTTGACGAATCCGGTATGGCTTCAACAGTTCGCCGTAAAAAGGTCGGACCGTTGGAAACAGAAATGAGAACGCCATCAAAGGGCGTTGGTTCTACAGTAACATTATTTAGACCCTATCCGGGTGCGGATTATTTGTTAGTGCCGCTGCTTGGAAGTTCTTGTGAAAACAGATGGATTAGAAACTAATGCTCCCTTCTGAATATATGTGGGTTGAAGAGATGATTGCTGAAAACGGGCGTGAAGTAACGCTCGTTATTCCTAGCAACGAACCCGCAGACCCTAATAAACCGTGGAACGGTTTTAAAAAACAAGACACCGAGATTAAGCAGATGGGTGTCTTTGTTCCGTCGTACACGGCACAGAAGGACTTTGGTTTATCTATAAAAGAAGAGGATTTGCTTGCAGAATGCGAACAGTTTGTCCTTTTCTCAGGCATTAACCGTCTTGTGGACGCACGTTTCATTATTGACGATGGCGTTAAGTGGCGTGTCGTGTTCCTAAGTGAGCTTCGTCCTGGTAAGCATGAATTGTTTTATGCAGTAGGGGTAAAACGATGAAATATCTGGACGCTAGAGACAAAATACACGAACCTTTTTACAGCGTTTGGAAAACGACAGGTTATCCTGTTGTATGGGAAGATAGCCTTGCAAAGCCGCCGTCCACAGAAACTTGCTGGGCGCGTGTAACGATTGCCCATGTCAGCGCAGGGCAGACATCGCTTGGTTGTGGTAATGACAAGCGGCGGTATGAAAGAATAGGGCAGTTAAATATCCAGCTATTTGCTCCCGTGCATGACGGCAATGTCCAGCTTTATGAGTTAGGGCAGCAAATAGTTGATGCGTATCAAGCAGCACGATACGATGATATATGGTTTAGGCGTGTTTCTTTGTTAGAGGCAATGCCGGAAGGTGCGTTTCAGCAGATGAATGTGAGCGCGATTTTTACTTATGAAGATATAAGGTGATTTAAAATGGCAGTATGTCAGTCAAACCGATTAGACTCGAACGCCACAGGACTCCGTTACGCTGAAGAGGAATGTTTGCGTCAGTTACCCGCCAATGTTACATGGCATGGATTGGAACCGAACTCCTATAACGATTTCGGTGGTACTATTACCACACAGGCGCGTGAACCAATTTCAGCGTCTCGTCAACGTGAAAAAGGCGTTGTTACAGACTTGGAAGCTTCCGGCGGTTTCCAACAAGACTTGACAATCGGTAATACTTGGCGATTGTTGCAAGGCTTTTTGTTTGCCGACGCTCGCGAACGTGCCACTACTATGCCGCTGAATGGTGCGCCTGTTGCCCTCACAGCCGCCGCAGCCGCTGACAAAAGCGTTGCCGCTGCTGCTGGCTTGGCTGGTTTTAAAAAGGGCTATATTGTGCAATTTGGCGGCTTTGGTAAAGCCGAAAACAACGTTCGCCGCACTGTTGCCGCTGACGCCAGTGCGACAAAGGTTACGTTTAAAGAAGCTGTTTTGGACGAAACTCCGCCCGCAGGTGCTTATATCAATCACGTCGGTATCAAATTCGATACCAGTGCGCTCAATGCCGTAATGAACGGTAAACTGTTCCAGTTGACCGGTAGTAACCTGAATACATACGGTTTTGTTCCAGGTGAATGGGTTTTCATTGGCGGCGACGACCCTACATCTCGTTTTGCCAATAACACAGGCTTTGCCCGTATCAGTGTGGTTACACCGAACGCAATCACTTTTGACAAAACAGACTTTGCCGCCCAAGCGGAAGTTGGTACTAATAAATCTATTGAGATTTATGTAGGTAGCATTATCCGCAACGAAGCCGAACCGTCATTAATCAAACGCCGTTCATATCAACTGGAACGTTATTTGGGCAAAGACAAGGACGGCGATATGTCCGAATACCTTGTAGGCGCAGTTCCTAACGAAATGACTGTTAACGTTTCGTCTGCCGACAAAGTTACTGTTGATATGTCCTTTATGGCATTGGACAGTGAACAGCGCGATGGTAAAGCTGGTTTGAAAACTGGCACTCGACCAATTTCTGCGCCTGAATCCGCGTTTAACACTTCTTCAGACGTGCATCGTATTAAGTTGGCTGAAGTTGTGGACGAATCCGCAGTTAAACCGTTGTACGCTTTTGCGACAGAACTGTCAATTAGCGTTAACAACAACGTATCCGCGTCTAAAGCGATTGGTACTCTCGGTGCTATCGATACTACCGCAGGTATGTTCGAGGTTGGCGGTTCTATGACTGCTTACTTTGCAGACATTTCAGCGGTTAAAGCCGTCCGTAACAATGCTGACATTACTTTGGACATGGTTATGCTCAAACGTAACAGCGGCATGGTTTGGGATATTCCGCTGTTGACACTGGGTAACGGTCGTTTGACTGTTGAAAAAGACCAAGCAATCATGTTGCCGCTGGATACCAATGCTGTTAAAGGTAAATTCGGCTACACGTTGCAGATTCAACGCTTTAGCTACTTGCCAAACGTAGCAGGCGGCGTGTAAAATACAAGGACGGCACAACGCCGTCCTTTTTAATATTTTGGAGATAAAAATGTCATTGTACAGCCAATTTGGAACAGACAAAAAAGTTGAACAAGAGGGTGTATTCCTTCAATACGGTACTACCGCAGACGGTAAACCGATTCAGATTAAAATTTGCCGTGCAGGTGGCGCAAACACTGCTTACAACCGCGCAATGGAAGCCAAGACCAAACCTTACCGTCGCCAGTTGCAAAACGGCACTCTGGACTTGGAAGTTATGAATTCCATTCTGCGTGAAGTGTATGCGGACACTGTGGTTATCGGCTGGTCAAACATTGAGGGCGCGGACGGTAAACCTATGCCTTTCAACCGCGACAACGTCATTAAACTGTTCTCGGACTTGCCAGAACTGTTTGCAGACGTTCAAGAACAGGCAACTAACCTTGCATTGTTCCGCACAGAAATTAATGAGCAAGACGCAAAAAACTAAAAGACGTCCTGCTCTACCAGTTGGAGCAGGGCGACACTGAACAAGCTATCTTGCGTCAGTGCGCTCAATTAAAACTTCCAATACCGGACGCCATTGCAAATGCACCTATTCTCACGAAAGGACTAGAGTTGTATTTCATGGCGTTTTTAGATTTATCAACGTGTCGAAGCTACGGTATGGCTGAAGGTCCGATTCCTTGGACTGCAATACGAGATTGGGCTGCATATAACGGGTTATCTGCTTATCAAACAGACGACTTGTTTTACATGGTGCGAGAAATGGATAATGCGTATTTAGATTACCGTGCTAAACAACTGAAAAAGAAATGAACTTAGACCAATTTGCAAAACGTATGCGTGAAACGGCGGACGAAGTTGAAAAAGGTGCGAGCCGTATCATGAAAAAGGTGGCAGGTGATGTCCACGCCCATGTGGTTACTGCGACACCTGTTTTGACAGGTAAAGCGCGTTCAAACTGGATTGTTAGTATTGGCACAGGCGTTGAAAGCATTATCGAAACTTATGGTCGAGATGCCGCTATTCCTGGTGCATTAAACGCAGCGACAGCGGTTATCTCGGCTCACTCTGGAACTAAACCTATTTATATCCAAAACAATGTGGATTATATCGTTAAACTTAATGAGGGCAGCAGTCAACAAGCTCCGTCTAATTATGTTTTACGCGCAGCAGAAGTAGCATTAAACTCGATACAAACACACTCAAAAATTCTTTTAAAGGCGTTCTAAATGGCAAACGAAAACATCAAGATTGTTATTAGCGAAAGTGGTTCTCGTGTTGTCATCCGTAACATCCGAGAGATTGCAGATTCTGCTGAAAGTGCCGCCAAAAGCGCGGACAAAATGAATGGTTCTTTGTCGAAAAGCAATAACCACAGTTTTGGAAAGTTGCATTCAGAGTTCGGTAAACTACATAATTCATTAACAAGAACTGTTTATAAAATACGACAAATGATGACGTTGTTTTCCGCGTTTGCAGGTACGACAATTAGTACAGGCGCAATCGTGAAAGCAATCGACAGTTACACCAACTTGCAAAATAGATTGAAATTGGTTTCAGAGAGTCAGGCACAGGTTAATCAACTGACAAAAGAGATGTTTGACATTGCCAAGCGAAGCCGTTCTTCTGTTGAGGATACCGCAGTCGCTTTTAGCCGTTTTGACTTAGCTTTAAAATCTGTTGGACGTAGCCAAAAAGACAGTTTAATGGTGACTGAAACTGTCAACAAAATGATTGCAATGTCCGGTAAGGGCAGCCAAGAGGCGGGCGCAGCTTTGCTTCAGTTATCGCAAGCGTTTTCAAAAGGTAAACTGGACGGTGATGAATTCCGTACCGTTGCAGAAACTATGCCTTTGCTTATGGACGCTATTGCGAAGAAAATGGGTGTTACTCGCGGCGAATTGTTGGAACTGCGTAAACAAGGTAAGCTGACACTGGACGTTATGATTGAGGCTATTCGTGATGCCCAACCAGAAGTGGATAAACAGTTTTCCGGTTATAAAATGCGCGTGTCGGACGCTCTGACAGAACTCAAAAACCAATGGATTAAGTTCTGGGGTGAACTCGATAGCAAAATTAATGTTAGTTCCAAGTTGGCTGGTGCTATCCTGTGGTTATCGGAACACATGAAGTTACTGGCTTCCGTTGGCGTATCTGCTTTCACAGCGATAGCTATTGCATTATCGTCCAGACTGTTGCCCGCTATTTTGTCTACATTTACCGCAATCGCCGCAAATCCGTTCGCTGCAATGGGTATCGCCGCTATTGTTGCTATCACTGGTATTATAACTTACGCCATATTAATGGAAGATGAGTTGCAAAATAGTCATGGTGTTATTGCTGATACCGGCACGTTCTTCCTAGATATGCTTGATGCCGTTGGTGCAGGTTGGTCAATGCTTTATGACGTTGTCTACGACTCATTAGTAGACATTGAAACCAGAACTGATAAAAGTGTCGATAAACAAACTAGCTTGTTCCAGGATTACTTCAAAACAACGGATTCAGGTTTTTGGGGTTTGCTGGAAACGGTTGGTAAAGTGTACGACATAATTGGTTCTGTAATCGCCGCTACATTACATTATGTCATCTATAACATTGGGGTTGATTTCGACAATCTCAATGCTAAAATCATGAATAGTGGTAAAGCTATCGTTCAATGGTTTAATAATACCGTAGGTCCTACATTGCAGTTATCAGGTTTCGATAACCCTTTTGCGAACGTTAATACAACACCAGTTCCTTATAAACAAAACGACACTTTTGAACAATCCATGTTGAAAAGCCAATCAACATGGATGGAAGATATGATTAAAAACGCGGCAGCTAGTCGCAAAGAAGCTCAAGCCCAAGAAAAATTGTTAAGGGAATCTAACGGTAAATTGGGTAAGATTGAAGACACTCTTCGTAACGCTAACCCTGAAATTGCTAAAAAACTTGCAGAAGTGAATCGCCAATCCGAAGCTGCTAAAAAATCTTTGAGGGGCGGTCGTGCAGGTAAATCTGAAAGTCAAACCTTTGCAGAAAAGACTGCTGAATTTGCTGAAAAGAATGCCCGTGCTTTAGATAAATATACAGGCGATTGTGCTAAGTATATCAACCGTGCTGTAGAAGCGTTTGCTAAAAACTACAAACGCGCGGGCAGCGGTATCAATGTTGCCAGAAACGCGGTGGCGACAGGTAAGTATAAATGGGTTAAGTTTGATGAGAATTATACGCCACAAGTAGGTGATATTCAATCTATGTCCTCTTGGACTAAATTGGGTCGCATACACGGACACAGTGCTATGTTCACTAAGAGTGGTTGGGTATCCGACGCTAAACAAAAAACCTATGGCGACGGTCGTATTGGTGCGGCAGGTTACGACCAATACAACAAGCTGAAAAAGGGTATCGGTCAATTGATGATTGCCCGTCCTATTGACTCAAAAGTGGATAATCGTGTTTATAATAAAATCTACGAAAAACAAGAAAAAGCTCTTGAGAAGCAGATTGACTATTACAACCAAATCATTGAGAAAACTGAGAAGGAAATCCAAAGTCTAACCCTTGTGGGTAACGCGCGTCTTGCTGACGTGAAAACAATGGAAATGATGGACGCACTAAAGCAACATGATGTGAATTTAACCACAGAACAGGTTGCGAAAGTAGCGGAATTGGCTTTGAAGTATGAGGAAGCTAAGGTTGCCCAAGAACTTCGTGAAGTTGCTGAAGGTCGTGAAAAAGAGTTGACGCACTTACGCGCTATTACCATCGAAGAAAAAGCTATTGCTGCGTTCAATGATTACATTGCAAGTAAACGTAAGGAAGGCATCTTCTATACAGAAGAACAGCTTGCTAAACTTAAAGACGAAAGCCTTGAACACGCTAAAATCCTGGAATTAGAACAGGCTAAGCTGAACGTTCATAAATCCCAAGTAGCAGAAGTTGAAAAACTCCGTATGGAACAACAGGCTATTATGGAAATGATGGCTTCTGGTGAAATTGGCGGTCAGTACGCTGGACGTAAAATGCTGGCAAATCAAACTGCTATCGGACGTGCTAATCAAGCTCAAGGATTGACCGCTGATGGTTCTGCTATGGGTAACTCATGGCAGGAAGTATTCGGCGCGATTATGCTGGGTAAAGACCAGTTACTGGAAGGATATACCGGCACATTGAACGACCTTACAGACCAATTTGGTACATTCTTCACTAACATTCAAGACGGTTTTGCGGACTCCATTGGTAAAGCTATCGTGCAAGGCGACAACTTGGGTGATAGTCTTAAGAATGCAGCTAAACAAGGCTTACAAAGTTTGATTTCTGGTTTGGTTAAACTCGGTACTCAATGGGTTATCACTCAACTGTTGATGTCTAGTAGCAGTAAGGCTGCGGGTACTGCTGCAACCACGCAAGGCACGGCGCAAGCTGCGAGCCTTACGAGCGCATACGCGCCCGCTGCAACCTTAGCGAATACCGCTACATTCGGTAGCGCGTCAGCAGCGGGTATGGCGGGTATGATGGCGGTGGTGGCATTAGCCGCCGCCCTGCCTGCTATGCTGGGTAAAGGGTTTATGACAGGTGGTTATACAGGCTCAATGGGTAAAGACCAGATTGCTGGCGTTGTACACGGTCAAGAGTATGTATTTGACGCTGATGCAACTCGACGGATTGGTGTGCATAATCTGGAAGCTTTGAGAAATGGTAATTTGTCAGTATCAGGAAAAGCTGCCAAAGGTGGTTCTGTTTCTTCTGGTGTTAACATCACTATCCAAAACTATGCAAGTGGTGTAACGCACGAAGTAGAACAAATTGATGAGGATAACATTCGCATTATCGCCAGACAAGAAGCTCAAGCTGTGGTTAGTAGACAAGCGGGTCGCGTTGTTGCAGGGGAACTGGCTAATCCGAACAGCCCTGTATCTAAAGCCCTTGCTGATAACGTTCAAGCTAAAAGGAGAACATCATGAGTCGCTTGGAAGAGTTTTTCCTTAAAGGTCGTAAAGACGTGGTGTATATTGAAACTATCGAAATTATCCATAGTCATTTTACAAAGCCTTTAAGAATTGTCCGTAACGTTACAAACGGTTGGACGGCTAAACTTGCCAACGGCGACGCGAATAGGGTACAATTTGATTACTTTCCCCTAAAGCTGGAAATGGGTAGCAGTAAAACGAACTTAGACCAGACCTTAAATATTACCATCGGCGATTTAGGCGAGGTATTACCTCAAGAACTGGAACGGGCTTTTGAGAACGAAGGAATGTTGGCAAAGCCTGTTCTTAAGTATCGTTGCTATGCAAGCGATGACCCTGACTTTGTATTGTACGGACCAATTACCTTGCAGATTGACAGTTTCAACTACGACCAGCAAGGCACGACTTTCCAAGCGACTGCACCTAATGTGAACAAATCCAAAACAGGGGAATTGTACTCAACCGTAAGATTTCCGTTCCTCAAGAGTTTGCTATGACATTGGACGACTTGCTTAATAAGCAATACGATAAAATGAATTACAACTGCTTCCATTTCATGATGGAAGCATTTGAGTATTTTTACGGCGTTGATATTAGCGAACAATTTAATAAGTTCTTGGAAGATGGTATGACCACACGCCGCCAGACAACCATGTTTCACAAGTGTGGTTATAAAGAAGCTCAAATCGTGTTGATTAACTATTGGGACGGACTTCACTGCGGTTTAATGGTTCACGGGCGTTTGTTGCACATAACAGACGAATACAACGTTAAATGGGAACCTTTAGAACAGGTTTCGATTTTTGCTTATAAGATAAGATATTATGAATACAATCAAAATCCTGCTCAACCCATTTGAACAAAGCGAATACGAAGTTCACGAAACAGATAAACCTGTCGCAGAATACCTTTCAACTCTGTGGGATACATGGCCTCAAGACGCGCACTTGTTTCACGAGAGTGTGTCCGCTGAAAACGATGTTACCCCTTTTGACACCAACAGCATAAACGCCGTAAACGCGCTCACAGGCGAATTTTATGTAGTGGTAGTACCTAAAGAGGCGGTGTCAGCGTTTATGGCCATGTATGGTGCTTATGTGGCTATTGCCGTTGCTGTTGTAGCCGCTGTTGTTGTAGCTACAATGGCAAAAAATATACCAAACGCCGCAGCGATGGCAAATGCTACAAATCAATCAGGTAATAACGAATTATCACGACGTACAAATAAAGCGCGTGTCTGGAAACGCATTCCTGATATTTACGGAACTGTGCTGTCTGTCCCTGACCTTATCTCCAACCCTTATAAAATCTATGATAACCACATTGAGCGCGAATTCTCTTTGATGGCTATTGGTAGAGGTAAATATCACATTGCCAACTTAGCGGACATTAAGGACGACACTACACCTATTCAAGAGATTGACGGTGCTAGTGTGGAAGTGTATGAACCATTCAACTTGACTACTCCGCAATATCGTGTAGGTAAACCAATCGACCAACAATTCTATAACCTTAAACGTTCTAATAGTGTAAACGGTCAAGTCCTTAAACCTTTCAAGGGTGCAGCTTATGAGGGTGAACGTGGAATGCAGATTAATCGTGATGGTACAATCCGCATTCCGGATACTCGTACTTCACTATGGATACGAATGGCAGCAGGACGAAATCTTAACACTACTATGCCGCCTTTTCGTGCTGGTAGCCAAGTCAATATCAAAGCTGTTGTTCGTGACGTAAGGGATATTCCAACGCAAGGGGTTAAGTTTAATCCTGAGAATAATGCGTTGTTGTTCTACGGTGACGAAAGCAGGTTACAACAGATTAAAACGTTGAAAGCTGGTAGCACAGTTTATCTCAACAGTCGCTTTGTAACTAAAGTTGTGAATAATCAATCATATACCGCTGGCTGTTCAGGTTTCTTTACCATTAAATCTGTTTCTGCTATGTTTGGTCGTAAGCGCGAAAAATGGTGGTTGCAAAACAATGCTTTCTTAGGTTATCGGGTAGAAGTTCAAGAAGCTGTTACAGTCAGCGAAAGCATTAGAGGAAGTTATGAATCGTTAGAACTTAAGCAATCTAACTTCAGCGCAGACTTGTCCGGTAGGTACGAAGTCCTTTCAAATACTAATAACGTTCTCACACTAAAAGACCCTGTTAGGGTTAATCCAGCATGGGCTACGTTACCGAATGCACCCTTGCAGACTGTGGGTAAAGCAAGCATTAAGGATATTGAAACAGAAGTTATCGGTCCGTTTGTATGTGACCATGCTGGTACTACTCAAATTATCGCCAATATTGTCGCTTTAAGTGGTTTATATTCTCGTGATAAGGACGGTGAACGCGCCCTTAATGTCGAAGTAACCCTCAAAGCAATGCAAGTTGATAATCAAGGCAACATTGTAGGCGATACTTACGAAACAAGCGGCACTGTACAAGGTAAAGAAAAATGGCAAGGTACACGCGCGTTGACATTAAAGCTCACTGTTCCCAAAGGTCGTTATAAAGTGTTATGTTACAGAACAACACCTACAAACGAAAACTTTGACGGGTCTTGGGTCGATGAGATTAAGTGGCGTGATTTGTATTATGGCTCAGAACTGGATATTGGTAATCCAGGAGATATTACTATTGTCAAATCGATTACTAATGCTACGGACGGCGCATTGGCGGTTAAAGACCGCAAATTAAATCTTGTGGTTACTAGAATGTTACCGCAAAGAATCGGCACAAGAGAGTTTAGCACTACCTTGCATCCGACAAATTATGCGGCTGACATTTTTTGCGCCATCTGTTTAGACCCTAAGAACGGCGGTCGTACAATAGACGAAATTGATGTTGAGGGTATTTATGATACCTACGACAAGATTAAAAGTTATTTTGGCATATCGGACGCTGTTGAATTTGGATACACCTTTGACGATGAAGATATGTCGTTTGAGGAAATGATTCAATCCGTTGCAGACGCTACATTTGCAACCGCTTACCGCACGGGTGAAAAGATTAAAATCGCTTCTGACACCAATGACAAACTTCCTGTAATGATTTTTAACCATCGCAACAAGATTCCAGGAAGTGAGACCCGAAGCATTAAGTTTGGCACTCAAAACGACTATGACGGTATCCAATACAAATATATTGACCCACAAGACGGTTCACAAACCATTTATATGATTCCTGAAGATGGTTCTGCGCGTAAATACCAAAGTATTGAATCCTTAGGCGTTCGTAACCACAGACAAGCATATCTGCACGCTTGGCGATTGTACAATATGCAACGGTATAAACGAATAAGCGTCAAATTCAAAAGCCTTGCTGAAGCGGATTTGTTAGTTGTCAATGACCGCATTGCAGTATCCGATAATACACGCGCCGCTTATGCTGAAGGCGAAGTGATTAAACAAGACGGTCTTAAAGTGTGGTTATCGGGAGAGGTAGTCGCAACAGCAGGTAATTACATCTTCTTCCAACACTGGAACAAGACAACCGAGTCTATCAAAATTGCTAAGGTGGAAGGGAACGTAATCACATTGGAACGCGCCCCTAGTCTTCAGTTGGCTGCGGATGATTTAAACTACGTCAACTCGATGTACATCATTGAAGCAAGTGATAAAATTAGCCGTAATAAACAGTTCATACTTCAGGAGAAAAGTCCTGAAGACGATATGCAAGTTGAAGTGAAAGCTATCAACTATGATGAACGATATTATGATAATGACCACGATTACATGAACGGTAATAATCCATATTCAGGTAAGGTAGTATAATGGATAAATTAAAACTTCAAGCTGATAGTAGCTCTTACAGTGTGCAGTTCGCCAATGAAAACACCGTTGTCAAATTGGACGGCGGTGCTAGTCGTGTCCGCAAGACTATGATTAAAGGGACGCATACTGTTAACGTTACGCTTAAATTGAATCCTAAGTCTTATGAATACTTTATGGCATTTTACCGTAAATCTACTTCTAACGGTGCTAAAAAGTTTTTAATGGACTTAATCGTTGACGGTTTAAAGGACGAATATGTTTGCGTTATGTTGCCCAATACATTACAATTACAATCACAAACAGGTAACAGTTACGTCATTGCATTTAACGTTGAAGCAGAACCAAAAGAACACAATGACGCGGACGATGAACGTATCATAGCAGGATTTAAACCGTGAAAAAATTGCAGTTGCTCCCAGACTCTAGCTCCTATAACGTCAAATTTGGCGAGGGTAATATCTCAACACGCCTTAACGGTGGGGCAAGTCGTGTCCGCAAGGACACCGTGGACAACGTGCATTCCATCAATGTTGGTTTTAATCTTAATAAAGAACAATACCAATATATCATGGCGTTCTACCGCCATATTACCAAACGCGGCGCATTGCCTTTCTTAATGGATTTAATTACAGACGAGGGAAGTCCGCAAACCCACAAAGTCCAAATTGTCCCTAACACATTTCAATTAACTGAACAAGCGGGACACAGATATGGTATCACCTTTACAGTAGAAGCTGAACCGCTCAATGAACACGCGGAAAGCGACACTCAACTCATCGCTAACTACGAATCTGGTAAACCGCTTCACACAGACCCTCAACAGGGCTGGGGTAACTTCTTCAAACCTACTGAATTGGACGAAAACGAATCCAACGTTCAGGACGGTATCTATCGCATCAATGGTGATGTTGTTGTTAGTTTGCGTGATGCTAAAGGTCGCATTTATCAAACAAGATACACTAAACAAGGTATCGATGTACGCTTCTTTGACACAAAATGGTCAACTTGGTTGAACATTGGCGGTAAACGATTGTTCCGCACATTTACAACCGCATATAAACACAATACGGGCGAAGTCGTTAAACAATTCGATGGTGCAGGCATTAACGGCAATTTGCCCAATGGCGACTATGATGTTGTGGTTACTGAAGAATACGCAGACGGTAGCCAACAAGAAGTCGCGCGTACTCGTCAAGTCATTAATATCACTTCAGGTACTTTAACCACAATACCGTCCAACTACGCTATCTTTTTGCAATGGAGCGTTCCCGCTAAATCTGGCGGTTATACTGAAATTTGGGTATCCAATAATACTGAATTATCTAATGCCAAGTTGATTAACGTTGTCGACTGGCCTTTGGACAGTTATATGTACACTGGCGCAAGCCAACACGAAAACTATTATTTTTGGGTTAGACCCATTGATAAACGCGGTATCGAAGGTGCATTTACTGGTCCGGTAAAAGGGGAAGTAGCTACACCGTTTGAAGAAGATTTTCGCAACCTGCAAAGACAGCTTCAGGAATCACTTAACCAAGCTGACGCAAAAGCAGATAAAAGACTTCAACAATTAGAAGCAGAAGTTAAGGATATTGTCCGCAAGACAACAAACACCCTTAACAGTGATATCCTTACACGATTGGATAGTTTTGACAACCGGTTTAGAACAGAAGCACAAGCACGGTCAGACGCTATTGCACAATCCGCTCGCGCCGAAGCTCAACAGCGAACAGAAGCCCTGCAACGTGAAGCGGACGCTCGCACACGCGAAATCCAAGCGGAACAGTCCGCACGAGTCCAAGCGATTAAACAATCCTCGGACAAAGCTGCTGCGGACTTGTTGGCTAAAAGTAATCAGCTTGGAACACGCATTACAACTGTTGAAACAGTCAACAACAACCAAACACAACAGATTAACACTTTAACCACAAATCTGGGTAACGCTAACGCCGCTATTGAACGTGAAAGCAAAACTCGCGCGGATGCTGATGCTGCAGAAGCCCGCGCCCGTGAAACGTTGGTCGCCAAGCTCAATGATAACACCGCTGCAATTAACGAAGAAAAAAGAGTTCGTGCTGAAAAAGATAGAAGCCAAGCGGAACAAACTACTCAACTTTCTTCACGCGTCGCTGGCGCAGAAGCGGATATTACTTCGCTCCGCAGAACTTATTCAGACTTTCAATCTAGTCAAGCTACACAGTTGACAGAACTGAAAGCTGAATTTTCCAATATCAATGTCGGCGGTCGCAACCTTATTCGCAAGAGTAACCCAAACACTAACGACAGTCAGTATTTACATCAGTTCGCTATTACAGAAGCTCCTAAATTCGGGGAAGATGTGATTGTAACATTATGGGGTGATTTAAGTGAAGGACGCACCGCATTCGCTGTTTACAATTCACGCGGTTTTGGGGAATTAGCTCAACTGAAGAAGATTTCAGACGGCGTGTACCAAGCTAAGTTCAAGTGGGCGGACAATACTTACACAGGCGGCGATAAGTTATCAAATACCACTTTGAACGTTTATGCTTACCCAAACACATCAACATCAACCTTTAACATCAAAAAAGTTAAGTTTGAGAAAGGAACTGTACCTACGGACTGGACACCCGCGCCAGAAGATACTGACGAAATTGTGGTTAATACTCAAGCGCAGATTACACAATACGGAAATGCTTTAGCGCAAAAAGAACAAGCGTTGACAGAACAACTTCGTGATGCTAATTCGCGCATTGGTCAAAACTCAAGCAAGATTACAAACTTGGAAACTACAAAAGCTTCCAAGAATGAAGTGAGTTCCCTAGCAAGAAACACCCTGCGAAGCGAATGGGAAAATTCTGCTGCAACCGCCAAACGCGAAGCTGTTACCGCTGCACAAACTGACGCGCAAAACAAAGCAACCGCCGCACGGCAAGCGGCTGAAGCTGCTGCACAAACTAAAGCCGACGCTGCAAAAGCCGCCGCTATTGCCGTTGCACAAGGCGACGCGGAATCCAAAGCTAATGCTGCAAAACTTGCCGCGATTGCGGACGCTGCTGCAAAGGTTGCATCCGTTAAACAGCAAGCAGCGGATGACGCTCAACGGAAAGCAGATAAGGCTAAGGCGGACGCAATAGCTGAAGCTAAACGTTTGAATGACATCACAACTGCATCTATTACCCAATTACAGAAAACTATATCTGGTACTAATCTTGCATCTGCCGAAGAAACAAAGCAGATTACTGCGAGATTGGATAAATTGTCTATTGGCGCGAGAAACTTAGTCCGAGGTTCCAACGTACAAGTTCAAAATTCCAATTACTTACTGCAAACATACCTGCTAACAGATAACTCCTTAAAACAGGATGAACCTGTTACTATCACAATATGGGGCGAATTGGGTAGTGGTCGTGAAGCGTTTTTGCCGTTCAATTCAAACGGCTGGAACTGGCTAGGCACAATGAAGAAAGTGTCTGATGGAGTTTACAGACTGACAGCAACATGGGACAGGTCTAAAAACAATCCGTCAAACGACAAACTATTGATTTATCACGGACCCGAGACTGGTACAGGTACATCACGTATTGACCGCATCAAACTGGAAAGAGGAACAATCCCTTCTGACTGGTCACCAGCGGCAGAGGATTTGGATATTAGTGTTGCTGACGTGGCAGCACAATTCAATCAATATAAAAAAGCTCAAGTTACTAAAGACGAAGCTCAGACCAAAGAAATCAATGCGGCTAAAAGTAGATTACAAACTGCGGAAAGTAGCATTGAGGAAATCAAAACTACTAAAGCGACTAAAACAGAAGTAAGTTCCTTAGCGCGACAAGGTTTGCAATCACTGTGGGAAGCAACGGCGGACAATGCCAAAACTCAAGCGGTCGCAGCGGCGCAAACGTATGCAACCAGCAAAGCGAATGACGCTCGAATTGCAGCAGAACAAGCGGCTCAAGCAAAAGCGGACGCGGTTAAAGCCCAAGCTATTGCTTCCGCTTCAAGTGATGCAACTTCCAAAGCGAATGCTGCTAAAGCTCAAGCTATTGCTGATGCGGCAGCTAAGGACGCTATTGTGAAGCAACAAGCGGCGGCAGACGCACAATCGAAAGCTGATAAAGCATTGCAAGACGCAAAAGCTCACGCCAATAATCTTCAAAAATCAACAGATGCTAAGATAACAAGATTGGAACACACCTTATCTGACGCTAAGGGTTCGTTTGCGACTAAAACTGAACAATTAGAAGCTAAAGTGAACAACGTCAAAATTGGTGGTCGCAACCTTGTTAAGGATAGTAATCCTAATGTAACGGATAGCAATTATTTGCATCAATTCAAAATCACCGAAGCACCTAAGTTTGGAGATGATGTAGTCGTTACCCTGTGGGGAGAATTAGGTCAAGGTCGCACGGATTTTGCCGTGTACAATAGCGAGGGCTGGGGCGAGCTTGCCAAACTGAAAAAGGTTAGTGACGGTATCTACCAAAAGCAGTTTAAATGGGCAGATAACACTTATACTGGACGTGACAAAACGACCAACGTTAATTTGAACGTTTACGCTTATCCACAATCAGCCACTTCAAACAATACCATTAAAAAGATTAAGTTTGAACGTGGTACTATTGGGACGGACTGGACTCCTGCACCGGAAGATGTAGGTATTGAAGTTGATAAAACTAAAGCAACTATCAACGAGTTTAAACAGGTCCAAGCAACCAAAGATGAAGCAAGTGCAAGAAAGCAAACGGAACTTACTTCTAAAGTTAACGGCTTAACCACAAAGGTTGAGACCAATACTTCCACAATAAACGGCGTATCTGCTGAGAAAACCGTATTCATTGATAACAACGGTTACTTGACAGGTTACAAATTGCTGTCTGACCGTAATAGCGGTCAACCGCGAGGAGAAATTTACTTCTCTGTGGATAAGTTCAAAGTCGGTAAGCCTGGATACAATAACATTACACCCTTTACAATTGACACCGTTAACCGTATAATCGCTATTGATGGTAGCCTTGTGGTTAACGGAGAAGCATTAATCCGCAAGTTAAACGCTGGCGTTATTGACGCTGCTAAGATTAAAGCAGGTAGTATTGATTCCAGTCGTTTAGCTGCTGGTGCTGTTACCGCTGATAAAATTGGAGCAGGTCAAATTACTGCTCAGAAGATTGCAAGTAGGGCGATTACTGCTAACCACATGAACGTGAATAGTTTATCCGCAATTACTGCTAACTTGGGCGATGTAACCGCAGGTTCGCTGAATCTTGGTAACGGTAAGTTTGCAGTAGATAACAATGGTAATGTACGCATTGGGGCTAATGCAGGTAATATCGGCATGAGAATAACTAACGACCGTATAGATGTTTATGATGAAAGAGGAGTCTTGCGGGTTCGACTAGGAAAATTGGGTTAAACAGTGGATTACGGCTTGGATTTGAAGGATTTTAAGTTGCAGAACTTTTTAGTTTTGCTAAGTGAGTTTGAAATAAAAGGAAATATTGAGCGGTATTTCAAACAAGAATTTTCAAACTACAGACAGTTACATTTCTCTTTTGAAGACCACTCGGAACAATTCACCCCACTGGGTCAAAATAAAGACGAGCTTAATGTTGATTTTAATCCAGATTCAGGCCGTCTGAGAGTTACTTGCAGTAACTGGAATGGAATACGTTTGCGTGGGAAAGTTTGGGGATCATTATGATTTTTGGTGCGGAGTTAGACGGGATACGCCTGACGGGTGGTATTGTGTACAGCTATCACGGCACGGTTCAAAAGGAACAGAAAGATTCTTATGTCTCTTTTGAACCTATGCACGGTGGTGAAGTCATTCGAGTGTTGGAGATTTCTGAAAATTACTCAATCGCTTGCATACCGTCCGAACAATACGCCAATTATGTCGCTTTCCCTGTACAGGATAAACCAAATGAGAATATCGTTCGCTGTCATTACTTTACACGGGCAACGAAAAATGACAATAGTAGCGGTTACGGTCTAAACCTTTATGACGAAGCGGGCGAGTTGACCTTTAGTAGTAATGCGTTGAATCTGAATGTGTTAGGGCAGTTGAAGTTTTCTCAACCGTTCGAGCGCGAATTAGATATAGCAGACGATGAAGTGTTAGGTATTATTGATTTGTCAGGATCTCCCAGAAAAGAAATTGTTATTGTAACAGGTTTGGAATATACACCACCTGACACTGTTATAGGTCTTGTGGATATAGATATATGGGCGGTATCTATACATAGAAAAGGAAATCGTTTGGTTGGAGTGTACAATAGAAAAAGGGACAGAAGTTCCCCTAGACTGGAAGATGTGAGTAGTCTTATTTCGTATCACGATAATCATGGTAAGGCTTCATTTACAGGATTTGAAAATTACAACGCATACGGCCTATTATGTAAATTTCGCCGCCCTTCACAATTTGTAACAGCCCCAACTATTTAATTCACAACAAGGAGACAATCATGTCACAAAATCAAATTATCGGCGTTCTGCTTGAACAAGTTGACGATGAAACTGATGTAACCTGTAAATTCCACCGCGTTACGTCCTACTATGTAAACAAAGAAAGCAATATCGTTCAAGCAACGTTGCGTTCTTACGTTTCTCAAAAATCATGGGAAAACGGTAAATCGCCAGTAGGTGCATTGGGCATTGAAGTACAAATCAACGCTGCGCCACAAAGTAACGAAAGTGCTGAAGAGTTTATCTATAACCATTTAACAGAAGCATTGAACCCTGTAACTGGGGAAGAGTCAGTTCTGAAAACCGCCCAACTGGTTACTAAATCAGTTGGAGCGCAGGCATCAGAAGTTTAATAAAGTAGAAGCAGTTTATGGAAACATAGGCTGCTTCCGTATAATTACGAAACGGATAAATGATGGATCTGATCACTAAAGTTGAAGATTACAGCTTCTATAATCGAGAGGACAAAGCCCTCGTCATGCAACGTCAGAATGATGTTGTGGTTATTAATTCCGTATCGGACATTCCAAAAGACGTTCGTGAAAACTTGAACAACATTCTGGAAGGTAAAGGTGTAACCACAGGTAAGGATTACACTTCCAACAGTACGTTCGAGCTTTTGCTTGAGATTAAACGCGCGGCGGAAGAGGGCGATTTTATTCGCCTGCAAGAGAAAGAGTACGTTCTCGAATCTCAAATCAAAATTACAAAAGCCAACAATAGCCGGATTAAAGGTATCAAGGGTGTTGGTAAAGGTAAGTCCATTCTGAAGTTTAATTGGGCGCAGGAATACGATTGGGATAGCAATACCAACAAAACGGACAGCCGTTTGTCTTGCGGTATTCTCGCCCATAAAGTCGAGGATAAAGTCTTTGAGGACTTTACAATCAAATACGAGGGCGAATTCTACCGCCCAGACGATGTTTACTTCGGTCAAATTTCATGCCTTGCTCTTATGGACACTAAACGTTGCCGTGTCGAACGTGTTGAAGCTTGCGGCGGTAATCGTGCCGGTATCTTTGTCGGTGCAATTAGCCCTGAAACTTTGCAAGAAAACTTTGACTTCTACACTGGTAAAGTTAAACTGGACGACCTTAAATATCGCGGCGAAGACAATGTGGTTATTGATTGTCATACTCACCACAACCGCAGCGCAGGCGTTCTCGTTCAAAATCAAAAAGGTAACATTGTTCGCGGTTGTTTGTGCGAATTTAACGGTCACGAAGCCAGCGGTGGCACGGGTTACGGCATCACTGCTTTCAGCGGTTCAGTCAACGCTTCGGTTACTTGGACAGGTAACACAACCCGTTCTAACTACCGTAAAGGCTTAGATACTCATGATGCTTGCGACGCTGAGATTAGCGACAACACATCTGATGGCGACCGCTTCTTTGGTGTGGCTATCGAGGGTCGAGGTTATCCTCAACGTAACATCCGCATCCTCCGCAACAAGCTGATCAATAACCCGAACTTCATTCTTGAAAGGGACGTAACCCACAAACCATGGACAACGTTTGCCAGCCCTGACAACCCATACCGTAACTTCGACTACTATCAGTGGACTGGTGTGCGTGTGGAAAACAAACCGCAGCCAAACCAAACATGGAAGAACCAACCTGACGTGGATATCCTTATCGAGGGTAACACTGTTGAGGGTATAGATTGGACTGGTCGTAAAGGTCACCGCGTGTTCGAGTGGCGCAATAATGAGGGCGCGAAACACGTTAAGACCAATGTCGTTATTAAAAACAACACGGTAACAGGTAAACGTATCCACCACATTTTCTTTGCTTCTGCGGACGGTAATGCCCACATTGGTCTTGGTAAAATCGAGTTCGCCCATAATACCATCACATACGAAGAGGGTATGGATACGCCTATTTTCTTGCAAGAGAAAAACGGTTCGGCAGTTATTCCAAATGATATGCCAATCCATATTCACCACAATGTAATCAAGGCAGGCAAGAACGTTTCTTGGTCGCAATTCCTTTACATCCAATGCGCTCGCCATCCACTTGTTATTGTCGAAGATAATGAACTGCATTACACGACAAACAGTGTGCGCCGTGTTGTCGCGTTGGAACTCGATGAACCTGGAAGCATTCACCTTAACTTGATGAACAACAAGTTTGTTTGTGACCGTCCAAAAGACGAGTTCATGGCTCAATTCCTGCTGAACAGCAAAATGCCGCTGAACCGCGCATTTGTGTCCGGTAACACTTACAACGGCGAAGCGATTACCGTTGCAGGCACGGCGACAGAGAAGTTCACAATGGAATCCACTGTGGTTAAAGTTGTCACCTTTGAAGATAGTTACGTTAAGCCTACCTTAAACGGAACTGTACCCACACCGATTGATGAACTCGATTGGGCGAATGCTACTAGCGAGGAAATTCCAATCAAAGGTAAGACTACCAAAGTTACAAAAGCAGGTTCTTACCCGCCACGCGGATATGAGGGCTTGGTTGATGTTGCTAACAAATACATCCGCGCACGACTTCGTGATGAAGAAGCTTCTGCTGGTGTTTACGGTTTGATGCCTGTTACAAAATCTGCAAAAGCCAGTCTCATGATGGAAATTACCATTAAGAGTCTTGGCGGTCGTCCAACAGGAACTTCGTTTGTTGGCTTTGCTAATAAAAACGGCGAAAACTTAGTAGGCGTTGGTGGTGGATTTGGTATTCAACGTGGTGGACGAGATGACCTGTTCACAATGAAACGTCAAGACCGTATGTATGTTAACGGCGTTCCTTATACAGGACAAGAGTTGAAGCTGAATACCAAGTACGTTATCACTATGACTCATCTGTCCGACATCGAACTTGTTACTTTGGGTTCCATTTGGAACGGTAACGGTCAGGTTAGTGCTGATATTTACAACGTCATGTACTACAACAAGGAATTGACAGCTGCTGAAGTTGGAAACGCATATTTGGCGTTAAAAGGCGAGGCAGCCGCACCCGCCGCCAGTGGTGAGCAAGCAACGCCAGCAAGCCCGCCAGCAGCCGCGCCAGCGGCAAGCGGGCAGCCAGCCAGCCCAACACCTGCACCAGCGCAGCCGCCCGCCAGTAACGAGCCAGCCGCGCCCGCCAGCCCTGCACCTGCTACACCTAAAAAACTTGTTACGTTTAATATTCGCGACAATGTGGCTATCGGTGCAAAATCCGTTACAAATGCGGATGGCGTTAAGGTGACAGTAGAACCGTCTATGAACACTAATACCGTCGGTCCTCAATTTAACGGTATGGTTCAAGAAGACGGTGACCACAGGGTATTAGTCAACAACCTGAAAGACCGTGAAACTAAGTATCTTGGTACTTACATCGACTTTGAAAATCTTCCGTTTGTTGCGGGTGATGTAGTCAAGTTGGTCGCACCTGTCAAATTCACAGGTATGGGCAATCGTAAGGTCGCCAGTGCCGTTGTAGCTTTTGCTGATGGTGACGGTCCGGACTTGGTTTATGATGAACGTACAACACCTTACACTATCAAAGGTGGTTCAGGTAAAATCAACGGAACTGTTACTTCTCCAGCCTTAGCTGTTGAACGTGATAAATGGTATCTGTTGGAATTTACTGTAACTTGGACAGCAGGTATGAAACTCCGTATCGGCGCGCCATATAGCGGCAACGGATGTGTGGAAATGAAAGTTGGCGAAGGATTCTTTATTACCGCAGGCGAAGTTACTGGAAAAACAGAACTTGCTGCAAAATACGGAATTACTTTGTAATAATAAAAGGGCGCATAACGCGCCCTTTTATTATGCAAACCGGAAAGGAACACCCATATTAGCGGCTAACTCAATCGCTTCAGGAATTGTGCAGATTTCCACTTTAGTCAAGCCTTTCTGGTCGTTTTCCAGATAAACTTCAATTTCGTTACCGGTAGTATAGATTGAGACATAAACCTGTTTAGGGTCAGTCAATTCGTATTTTTGAACAGAATACATTTTATCGTCCTAAGTTAAATTATCAACAATACAAGGAACAATAATAACAGTCCACCTGGACTAGTGAAATCACACATTATTTACATTCCTTGTCGAAAGTACCCAAATAGTCTGGGTGCGAACCCTCTTGAACGCCTTTACAATAGCGAGCTTGGCTGTCCAATTCGTCATCGTACGAGCAAGAGGAAATAATTAAAAACGAACCTAATGCAAAAACAGCAATAATATATTTAAAGACCTGCATTTGTAGCTCCGTGCCGCGCGTATGCGGGGCGTTTGTGGTTAAAGTAAGGGTAAGTATAGGGCGGGTAGCTAAACGCGCTGTAACACGCCCTATTGCTTATTTAATAAATGTAGTATAAAGTGGTTCTAAACAGACTACAATTACAATAACTTAACTTTACAAATCTGCATCTCTGTCTTTAAACCGTAACTCAACCTGTCGTTTGATTCGCTTTTGAGTAACCTCACGCTTTTCAGGTTTTCGGAACCCACCAAGTAGAATAGCCCATTCTTCTTGTAAATTACGAATAAACTCACGCTGACGTCTTCTAACTGTATCCGACATTTGTGTCTCCTGTTTAATTAACTTCTAAAACGTCTAATATCTGTTACACGCCAACCTTGCTTAAACTCTTCAAGAGTCTGGTTCAACGGCATCCAGTATTTCTCTTGGCAATTAGGACATCTTGCGTGTAAACGCCCGTGATGCACCATGCCATCAATAACCACATACGGTGCAGAGGAATCCAGCCTTTCACTAGCTATCAACAGGTACGTTCCTTGTTCGTCCTGTAAAAGGCGGATAACGGTATAAAGTTTGCCGTCATTTTTCGCTTCAATTTTCATGAACTGCTCCAATTTCTTTTAGGATTTTGTGTGCCTCTTCGATATACCAAGTGTGGTTAATATCGTCTGGAAATTCACTTGGTAACGTTAGGCACGGTTTAGCACCGTCTGTTCGAGGTACTTTCTTTCCAGACTTAGCATATACAATTTCTCCGTCCATATTTTTGGCATAATACCAACGGATGGATTTACCTAGATAATCTGTTTTGTCAGGATACACTTTAACAGCCCCGCCCGTAACACTACGAACCGTCAGGAATTTAGTTATATCCTTGCAATTTAAAATGTAATCGTCCACGAGCCTACCTGTGGTTAAATATGAACACACGGCATCAATGCAGACAATGTTTGTAGGGTTTTTCTTGAGGCGGTCAGCCAAGTTTTTAGTATCAGACCACGGATTAGCAAACGCGCCTTTAGTTTTAACAGACCCGTCAGGTTTAACCGCGATGTAGTTATTTACATCTCTTGAGTATATAGCAGAATAAACAGTTTCTTCTGTTTGGAAAGCACAATCCAGTTCCCACTGTTTAACAATGGCTTCCATTGTATCCTGCATTGTGCGTTTGCAATGGATAACAATGCCGTCAGTGTTTGCGCTAACCACACGGATTCCAGCCAACTCAAGACGTTCGATTAACATCAGTAAGGATAGCTGTCCTGTTAGTGTAGTTTGGATAATAAGTTTAGGAGAATAAACAATAGAATATTTAGAACCAAATTTACCGTAAGAACCATTAATTACGATTTTAAGGCTGTCCGCTACAACCTTGTCTCCGCGAGCTTTTGCATCAACACGACGGTTTACAATGGCACGGTAAATTTGCAGGAATATTGGACCAAGATGTTCAGGGTATAACCCCTGATTAAGAATAATGTACGGATAGAAAGACGTTACGTCCTTATCCCTAAGAATGTATTCAGCGTCCTCTTTTACACTTTGGCATTTTTCGGTCGAGTGTAACCCACCAATACCCATACGATAAACGGACGTATTAATTTCCAGAAGTAAGTTTTTAATGGATGGTGGCAAGTCGATTGCACCGCTTTCACCAACTTCAAAAACACTGTTTTGGATAATTTCCAAAGCCCTTTGCATCAACGGCGTTTGGAACTTAATAAAGTGAGGCGTGTCATATTTGTATTGCGTACCGATGGGGATTTCGACACGTTTCGCGCGCCTACCTGTTGCGCGATAATACTCGGCAGCAATAACCGCTTCGGCAATTTGCGCGTCAGATTTTGAACGCAAGTCAACGCCCTCTTCGTTGGACATTGCGTAACGCAGATTCAAATGTTCTTGAAGTGTTTGGTGCAGAAAACCTGTCGCTACTAAGTCGGCTTCCACGTTATACCATTTAACAATGTCCATTTGTTCACGGGACAAGTTTTGGTTAACTTCAAACGGTAAGTCCTCAAGACGTGGCGTGTGCAAACGTCCGCCGTAAATTTTAAGCGAAGAGAAAGATGGTGCAACTTCGATAAGGTCAATATTATCCCAAGCTGGCATTTTAACGCCAAAATGTTTTAAGACGTCAGACGGGCGCATTTGTTGAGCGACAATCATGTCGCTGGCTTGTTTGAGCAAGCCGTTATTTGCTCCATTTACGGCAAGGGCAGTAATAGGCAAGTCATAATTCAGGCTATTGAAGCCGACTGTGGTAAAATTATCCAGAATCCATTTCAACTTACCCGCTTCAAAGTTACTGTCCTTTGTCATTTCAAAATAGACGAGTTTACCGGAAACCACGCTACGGAAAGAGGCGAGGAAGTAGTTAGGGTATGTCTCAATGTCGAACAATAAGCGTTCTTTGTTACCACAAGCAGCAAGCAGTTCCATGTCGTTCATCAACGGAACTTGCATATTTTGGGCTTCTTCCAAATTTGGCAAATAGTCCGGTGATAACCACACGGGTTCTGGCGGTTCAACTTTCGCTTTTACTTTTTGCTTTTTCTTTTCAGAACGTATAACATGAGGAATATCCTCCCAAAATAAACCAACTGCATCTTTTCTCATTCTTTCATTCCAATAATCAAACCGCGCAAATTGTCCCCAAAGAACGCGCAAGGTTTAGGATATGTTGTAAGGTCTATCTGCTTTGCAACGCCTTTTAACAAAGCGAACATTTCATGGCGGTAAATACCTTTTAAGGTTTGGTCGCTTATGGCGTATGTTGCACCTGTGGTTAAATCGGATTCAGTGGACATAATGCCGTTTGCAAAATGGATTTTACCAAACTTACCGACAAAAGGTTTGATTGTTTCCAAGCCCTCAAATACATCTTCGTTTAAAGAGTGAGGATTGCTTTTCTGTCCATCCAGTAAGGCAACGTAATCTGGGCAGTTATCCTCAAGTAATTGAGTTCTTAACCATCTGTCGCCACTGTAAACAAAAGTAATGCTATTGTCGTGAAGCATCATTCCCATCGGTGCTTCTTTAATGCGTAACATTTCTTTTACAGCAGCACTTGGAATATTCACACGTTTTGGAAACGGCGTACCGAGCCAGTATTGGACAAGGCAAACGTTATTTGTGGCAAAAGCGGAAGAACTGTCCAGCAATACGCCCATGCCCCACGCACGAGAAGCATCATTACCGATAAAAGGTAAAAGGACGTGGAATGCCTTTACAACGTCCTCGCCGTTAATAGGAACTTCCACACCCTCTGGATGAATATCCAACCATGTGCCGTCCAAGCAGTTGACAAATGCTTTAAACTTGCCGGACTGGATTCTCAGGCGGTTAGTTTCCGTCATTGTGATACTAACGGTCTCTTGACATTTTGAGATAGCTTTTACCATATCTTCTGCTTTTGGCTTACAGTCGATATCGAGAGGTATTGGACAGGATAAAGCGAGTTGTCCGTTAAAAGCGGTAATGCGCCCGTTTTTGATTTCAAAGTGTGTCATTTCAGGAACAAAGTCCTTTTTAGCGACAGCACCTTGAACAAATTTTAATGAATCTAACATCAGAATAACTCCTGATTGTGAGCTTTGAAATGGTTGTAATCGTTAGCCGCGTTCATCATCGCGTTAATTACACCATAAGCCCAAAGATTGTACGCCATGCGACTTTGATAAACTGTCGACAGTCTTTCGTAAGTGAAGCCCGCACGTTCCAAAGCCTCTAAAACTTTATCTTGTTCAGCAGGCGTTAATGTGGACAAGTGCATACCCGCATCGTGGCGTTGAGGAGACTTATCTGATATAGCGATTGGCCCGAATTCTGGCGTTACAATGGAACCGAAAGAACCTGCTTGAATCCAAGAGGACGAGTCACAACTCCACCACGGATAACGTTCCATAATTGGAATCGAAGTAATACCGAAGCCATGCACTTTTAAGCGAGGTCGTCCTGAACCATCAACAAGGTATTTATCCCAAACCCTGTCTAACCACAACATAAGCTGTTTAGTAGAACTTCCTACCATGCCACCCAAACTGATGTAGTCGTAGTTTTGAATGTACCATTCCAGATAACGTTCGTCTTCGCCCGCGTGGAAACACGGCATAGGCTTCACGCCTAACGCTTCCATAGACAATTGGTTACGATACGTTTCGAGAGGGTCGCCAATGCCGTCCAATACGGCAGCCATTAAAACGCCGTCCTCAACGCGAAGAATGTCGATATTGCGTTTAATGTAATCCACATACGTTGGTAGATGGATTTTTGCCCCTAGTGTGTACGCCGAGAATGCGCCACTGTCAAGAAATATCTTTGCGCCGTCCTCGCGCATACCTTTTACATATTTGTCTTTCCAAACGTAGTGGTAAGACTCAAGAATATTCGGTAAATTGGATACGATATTACGTTCGTGTTCGTTTAGCACGTCCCAACGAATAGGGCTGTGCATACCTGGAACATATTCGTTCGTATATACGGCAGCCGTGTATAATTTCATTCTAAAACCTCTAATTTGTAAAACGGCATAAATGTATTATGCCGTTTATCCGTTTAATCTGCAAGTATCAGTTTGCCAAGTTTAAAAACTCGGCGCGTGTTTGTGGTTCGTCGCGAATTGCACCACGCAAAGCGGAAGTAATTGTTTCAGCACCTTGTGTCTCAATACCGCGACTTTCCATGCACATATGACGGCATTTGATAAGCACACCCACGCCCAAAGGCTGCAAATGCTCCTCAATAGCGTCAGCGATTTGCTGTGTCAAACGCTCTTGCACCTGCAAACGGCGGGCGAAGATATTAGCCACACGTTTGAGCTTCGATAAACCGACAACTTTACCGTTTGGGATATAAGCAATGGTTGCCGTGCCGAAGAACGGCGCAAGGTGATGTTCACAATGGCTGTAAATCGGCATATCCTTAACGATAACCATTTGGTCGTATTTTTCCGCCCCGTCCTCAAAAACCTTAAGAACGTCCGCAGGGTTTTGTTCATAACCTTGCGTCCAAAATTCCCATGCTTTTAAGGCGCGGGCAGGCGTTTCAATCAGACCGCCACGTTCAGGGTTCTCCCCGAGAACTTTCAAAAGCTCGCGGAAAACTTGTTCCTCTTTACGATGGGTTGTCTTGCATTTTTCACACATAGTTGTTCCTTAATCCATAAACGGCATTAAGCCGCGAGATTGCTGAGATTTATCTGTGGTTACTGTTGCCGCGCATTTGCGTGTCTCTTCAATAGTAACTTGAGTTACCGTCACGCCTGTCCCTTTTAATTGGGCAGGTGCTACAACTTTTAACAGATATTCTGCAAGGTTTTCAGCGGTAGGGTTGAAATCCAACCATACAAGGGATTCGTTAAACTGTTCACGTTCTTGTTTCAACGAGTAATCCCCGTTGTTAATAAGACCGTGCATGGTAGAGACCAAAGGGTCTTTTTCCCACACGAGGAACTTGTGATCCCAGTTCTTTTCTAACCACATACAAAGGCGGTCTTTTACAACGGAGAAATCAATAACCCGACCCAAATCGTCCAACTTGTCTGCTTCGCAAGTGAAATGGATACGATAGTTATGACCGTGCAAATGGCGACATTTACCCTCATGTCCTACGACACGATGCCCTGCACAAATATCGTGGTAACGAGTGATGGACGTTTTAGTCATTATTCGCTTCTTTCTGCCGTTGCAACGTGGCGACCTGTTAAAAGTTTAACTTCACATTTGATGGCGTTAGGATATGTGTCTAATACGTCCTTAGCAATGTCTTCCATAAACATACGCTTCATGGAATACTTCTTGCGTAACTCTTTACGCACTTTGAACAGTTCTTCAAAGCCGTCAAAAGTTACATAAATGTAAATAACGTCCGGCAAAACCGCCAAAGGACAACGAGTGATAATCGGCAACCATGTAGACACGCGAGTTGTCATTTTAGGATTAGACATAATAATACGCTCCATAAAACGGCTAAAAATAAGCCAAGATAAAAAGATGAGTTGAAGAATTCCCATTCAGGCATAAAACTAAACCTTTTAGGGTGTGGGTATAGTAGCATACTTCCCCACTCTTTGCCATGCGTAAATAAATCCAAGTAAAGATGGCTCAAATACGCTAAAAATAAAGCGGCGTTGCCGTAAAGGGCATAGCCTACTATACCCACAATAACAGCCGCCGCTAGGCTGTGTGTTGCGTTGTAGGCAGGCGGTGGGCTTTGGTAACGCTTTACCCTCATAATGGGCAAATCGGCGGCTATACCCGCTATTGCGCCAGCAATAGGGTGTCCAAAAAAGCTTCCTGTATATGCACCTACAACGGCATGAGTAATGATATCCATTTAAATACCGATAATCGCTTGAGTTTCGTCAAACAGTTCTTCGCGGTAATTTCGTGTTGTCGGCATCGGCATTAAACCCTCGATAACAGCGCGAACAACCAACGGGTCAGGTAATCCTGCTTCTAAAAAGCCTTGCGCCCGCAGGATATTACTGTGGTTATTATCAGTCGGCGGATATTTGCCATCGTAAGACGTGTGAGAATATGCCAACGCTTTCCAGCAATCCGGCATCTCATACGCCATTTCGACAGTTTCGCATTTAGTGTTAAACAATAACGGCGCAACGACTTGGAAATTATTCACACCCAAAGATGTGCTGGCGGCATGGTTAAAGGCTTCCAAAAACTGCGCTGTACAATCAGGATAGTTTGCATTGTCCGTTGCACAAATGCCTGTAACCAGTGTATCGCAGGCGAGATAGATTGCGCGGTTCATTGCGATTGTGAAGAACAACATATTACGCATCGGAACGAAAGTGGTTTCAACTTTTGTACCAACAGTTTTTTCCATTTGTTCAAACGATTCGTATTTTTCCAATTTTGTATCGGAAGTCAACGGGCTTGTGGATTTCAGGCAGTCCGGAATTTTAATAAATTCGTGAGATGCAACATCTGCAATCTCGGAGACTTTTTTAGCTGCTTCAAGCTCGATAGCATGGCGTTGCCCGTAATCAAAAGTTACGGCGTGTACTTCGTCAAAGTGCTTTTTCGCCCAGAACAGACAAGTGGTGGAATCTTGTCCACCGGACAGAATCACTAATGCTTTACTCATTGTGGTTACTCCATGTTAATAATCTTGTGGGTTTGGATTTGAAGCGTATAACCGCCTTTTAAACAGCTATTGATAGCTTCCTGTAAATTCAATTTGTTCTTAGCTTCGTCCTGTTCGTCCATTGGTTGAACGTAAATGGTTCGTTCAAATTCAGGGGACGGACGTGCGACTTTTACGCCAACAGGATGGTCTAAGCTGTGGATAGGTAAGTAGTCCATTGGATCCACATCATTGTGCTTAATCACATATTTAAGGGCGCAGGCGTATTTGCGAATCAACGGATTAATACGTCCTGATTTAGGCGAACAAACGATATACACGCCGCAAATGCCGGGAACGTTCATGTTTGTTACCATCGCGCAATAGTTGTAATCTTCTTCAACGCCATTGTCAAATGGAACAGGTGATAATGTGCCGTTTGTTTCAATCTGAACATTCATAGCCATTTTAACAAGCAGTTCCAAAAGATAACGAATGTTGTATTGTCGGAAAGGTTCGCCGCCTGTAATAACCACAAGGGTTTCCTTATTCGCTAGTTCCAAAATCTTAGCAACAATTTCCTGTGCGGACATAAAGTGGCGTTTGGACGTGTAATCTGTATCACAACCTGGACATTGCAAGTTACAACCTGCTAAACGGACAAATACGGCAGGACGACCTGTAAACGGACCTTCACCTTGTATTGTGTAGAAGATAGAATGAACTGCAATAGCTCGATGAGGTGGCTGGAAAAACTTCTCAATAGGTTGAATGTTTATCATTTCTATAACCTTTATTCACGATTAAGGCGCGTGGGTTTCATAGGGTTGCACACGCCTTAAACTAATTTACCGGATTATTGCTGCGGTTGCTCTTTTTCAGCTTCAGCTTTGGCAGCAGCTTTTGCTTCTGCTTCAGCTTGCTTTTTAGCAGCCTTTTCAGCTTCTTTTGCTTCTTTGGCGGCTTTGCGCTCGGCTTCTTTTTTGGCTTTTGCTTCGGCTTTAGCAGCTTCAGCAGCAGCTTTCTTTTCGGCAGCGGCAGGGTTTTCAATACGACCTGTTACGTTGTAGAATTTACGCCAGCGGGCATATTCCACACGAACGTTAGTCGGGTTCAAACCGCGTTCAATGGCAATCGGCAAGCATTCGCCAATAGCCGCAGGAGAACCTTTAGCTGCGGAAACTTCGTCAAAGATAGCCCACGCTTGGCCGCACAAAGTTTCAGGTTTTGGACGGCGAATACCATTTTGCATCGGCATACGGTTCGCTTCTTTAGCAGCTTTGGCGGCTTCCTTAGCTTTAGCAGCTTCTTCTGCTTTAGCAGCTTTGGCGGCTTCGCGTTCGGCTTTGGCTTGCTCTTTGGCAGCAGCTTTTTCTGCAGCTTTTTGAGCTTTTTCAGCTTCCTTAGCAGCTTTTTCGGCTTCTTTCTTAGCCTTAGCTTCTGCTTTGGCTTGTTCTTTGTTGGCGGCTTCTGCTTGGTCTTGCAGTGCTTTTTCCATTTCGTTTGAAACGCTCATGATATTTCCTTTTTGTTGGTTAATGAAACAGGTGTTTTGTTTAGGTGTTGCAAGTATAACCCTAATCACAAGTGATGTGCAGATTTTATTTGTAAATTATTGTAAACGTTGTTTCTGCCATTTGCCAAGCTCATTTGAAGCACTGTTACGCTTAATCCCGTCCTCTTCCAGCGTGTTCATAATCTCTTTGCGTAACTTGAGAACTGTGGTTAAATCTGTCGGTTTACCAGCGGCTTCCCACATTTCGTCTGCTTTTTCCCAAATTGCGTCGCGCACTCCAGAACTTCTGGTTTTTAGCGTCATTTGGCGATACTGCTCGCTTTGCTCTATTTGCGTTATAGCGGGCGTTTGTTGCATGGCAAGGGTAACGGTAGGGGCGGTTGTATTTTGCGCCTGTGGCGTTAACGGCGGGGGCGCGGTGGGCTGTTTACGCTTGGTTATTGCGCCTTTAATGTATTTGTAAGCATGGTTGTCAGTAGGACGAATCACACTTGCCTGCAATTTAAGTTCGCTTTCGTCCACATCAACAACAGGCATAGCATCAATATAACCACAAAGGACTTCTTCATGGTCTTCGTGTAACCTGTCCGGTGCGTATTTGCGAACCATCATTTTCTTTTCCAGTTCCGTTAAACCTCGCACCGCTGCAACAGTATCCAATATTTTAACAAAGGACTTTGGAACTTCCACATGGGCAAGGTTAAATAAAACAGATGTTTTATAATGCTTATGCAAAAATTCCAAATTTTGCATATCAATAGAAACAAACATAACTACTCCTTAAAACGGAATATCATCAATAATTAACGGTTCGTTAGGAGATGTTGTTTTAACGTCATAGTTCTCAGTGTTTGGGCGGAAGCCATCATCTTCGTCAACACCGAAAGCCGTACCATCAAAACAGGTTGCTAAAATCTCAGGATACTTTTTGTTAGTCCAAACTCGCAAATGAGTCGGAACTTTCAAAAGGTTAGTCATTTCCAAAGCCTGTTCGGTTTTCTCCGGAACAGGAATATCTGTTCTTGCTCTCCACCAATCGCGCGCTTTTTTGCCTGCATAGTTGATATGCTCAATGCACACATATTCCGAGAAGCATTTATAACCACAATAATAAGACACTTTCATCATCGGCGGTCGTCCGTCCTTACGATGGGTTGAGTATGCAATATGGTCTATTTTAAACACTTCCACAACAGGCATATCGCCTTTGATAAGCTCTTTGGTGGACGCACCTTGTTTCAGCTTAGTCTCAAATTTAAACTCATGGTCGCATTGCATACCGTCCTTATCCACACCTGTACAAAAGCGAACAGAAGCGTGTTGCCATGTTCTACATTTAGGACATTCTTTTACAGGTGGCGGTCCAGATTTAGAACCTTTTTTACGAGGAACGACAGGGTCGTTAATTGCACCCAAGCGACGGGTATTATCTGCAAAGTCCAAAACTAAGCAGTTTTCTTTTCCAGGATATGGCCTTGTGCCTCGCCCTAACATTTGCACCCATAATACAGGAGAAGCCGTTGGACGTAAACACAAGATTAAGTCGATAGGTGGATGGTCAAAACCTGTGGTTAAAACGCCGTTGTTCGTAATGGCTCGATATTTACCGCTTTTGAAACCCGCGATAGCTTCGTCGCGCTCGCTGTTGCTCATTTTGCTATGCACTGCAACGGCAGGCACGCCCATGTCATTTAAAATGTCAGCGGCGTTTTTAGCGTGTTCAATCCCCGCACAAAACACAAGCCAGCTTCGTCTGTCCTCGCCCTCTTCGAGTGTCTCTTTAATCGCCTGGACGGTAATTTCATGTTTATCTACTGCATATTGCAGTTCTTTTTCGATAAACTCTCCACCACGCATATGGACACCATCAATATCGAGTTTGTAATTAGTGGAACGAGGAATTAACGGCGCAAGATAACCCTCTGCAATGAAGCGATTGAAACATTCCACTGTGGTTAAATCAATGCAAATGTCCGTAAACAATGGCGGGCTTTCAGAACCGTCTTTTAAAA